>JAESFI010000033.1_pt1 | contig 275366 bp, 248 predicted proteins | sample 9269361 | NCBI WGS metagenome assembly JAESFI01 (sample SAMN14504119, study PRJNA617095) | algae metagenome | isolation source: Brasilonema angustatum HA4187-MV1 and co-occurring heterotrophs from moss... | place: USA: Manoa Valley, Honolulu, Hawaii | collected 2009-07-20 | reverse complement strand
CGACCTCTTGGCGAATATTCCAGCCCCAGATCGCAATCGCCCGGTTCGCTACGGCCTAGGACAGCCAACAAACCAATTCTTGCTCAGCCTCGACGGGCAACGCAAGGTCTCGTAGCCCGGATGAGCGCAGCGACATCCGGGATCAACGGTGCGAGCGGCCCCGGGTATCGCTTCGCTCACCCGGGCTACGACTCTATCCGGGCTACGGGAACCCGGCACGCCATGCCGCACCCTGGCCCCTGTTAATCCCGTGCCTTAACCAACAATTAATAATACGTTTGCGGGCGGGCGACAGGGCGGCCTAGCGTGCGGTGGGGAGCCGCCGAAGCCGAACGAGTTGGTGCGTATCATGATGTCCAGATCATATGGGGCGCTGTGCGCCTCGCTCAGCGCAGCCGCGCTGCTCCTTGCTGCCAATGACAGTTTTGCGCGCCCCGGCGGTGCCGCGCCGCATGGCGTGACCGGCGTCGCGCCAGCCGGTCCGATGGCGCGTCCGCCGATGGCGCCGGGAGCCCGGTTCCGCGGCCGCAACACGCCCTGGGTCTATTGGCCGGGCGGCGGCGGCTTCTTCTACGACAATGCGGGCTACAGCCAGCCGTTCGCCGATACCGCGCAGCCGTCTTCCACCGATGTGCGCTACACCTACACCTATGACGTTCCCTGGGACTGGTCGCATCGCTTCCCGCCGAACGTCGTGCCGTCCGACCGGCCCTATGTGCCGAGTTGTCCGACGGAGCAGGTGACGGTGCCCGGGCGCGGTGGTGGCGAGCACACCGTCAACATCATGCGCTGCTACTAGGCAGCGCATTCCACTCAGCTAGCCTAATTCAAAACTGGTCACGCCGAAGACGCGGTCGATCCGCAGCGGCGCGATGTCGCCCGTGTACATCCGTGCCGTCTCGAACACCGGCTTGAGGCCGAGCGTCTCGGCGAGCGCGATCGCCTCGCGATTGATGGCGGGGACATCGAGAAAGACTTCGCCGCCCGCGCTTGCCAGCAGGGCCTGCACGATCGCGTCCGCCGCCGCGCGATCGTCAGCGACGAGCGGGCCGATCTTGCAGCCGTTCCGGCACGGCCGGATCACACCCCAGGCCGTGAGCTTGCCGTCGCGCAGCAGCGCGCGGCCGGTGTGCCCTGGCGTGTTGATCCAGGCGCGCAGGAAGGCGCTGCGCGCGGCGGGGAAGACCGTGGCATCGTCGGCTTCCACCAGCGCGAACGGGACCGTGTCGAGTGCAACCACGCCGGCAGGCGGTGGCGGAGCTGCGATCGTGCCGCCGTAGCGGATGTTGGCGTAGGCGAGCCGGAAGCCGGACTTCTTGTAATTGTCCTGCTGCGCGACGACGCCATCGAGCCCGATCACGCGCGCGCCCGCATGCGCGATCGCCGCGTTCCAGATCCGCAGGCCGTGGCCGGCGCCGCGCAGATCCTGGCGCACGATGTAGAAGCCGAGAAACGAGAAGCGATCGTCGTAACTGACGCAGGAGACGGTTGCGACCGGTTCGCCATCGATCTCGCCGACGAAGAAACCTTGCGCATCTGATATCGCGAAGCAGGCGGCATCCCGAAGGCCCGGATTCCAGCCCTCGGCCGCAGCCCAGTCGACGGCGAGAGAAATCTCCTCGGGGCGCAAATTGCGGATCTGCAAATTGCTCATGACACATGCCTTCGGCGGTGGACCTGCCGGCAGGTCCGGCGGTAGAAGGCCCCATGATAGGCCGGGCTCGCGGCTCGCCTCAACTCCATCTCAGGGATAACGGTCATGGCAGCAGAGAAGGTCGCACTCGTCACGGCAGGCGGCAGCGGCATGGGGGCAGGGGCCGCACGGCGGCTCGCGGCGGACGGCTTCCGCGTCGCGATCCTGTCGTCATCCGGCAAGGGCGAGGCGCTGGCGGCCGAACTCGGCGGCCTCGGCGTCACCGGCTCCAACAAGTCGGACGACGATCTGAAGCGCCTCGTCGACGGCGCGCTTGCCAAGTGGGGACGCATCGACGTGCTGGTCAACAGCGCAGGCCACGGGCCGCGCGCGCCGATCACCGAGATCACCGACGAGCAGTGGCACGCCGGTCTCGATACCTATCTGCTCAACGTGATCCGTCCGACCCGGCTGGTGACGCCGGTGATGCAGGCGCAGAAGGCCGGCGCCATCATCAACATCTCGACCGCCTGGGCGTTCGAGCCCAGTTCGATGTTTCCGACCTCCGCGGTGTTCCGCGCCGGGCTTGCCGCCTTCACGAAGATCTTCACCGACACCCATGCGGCCGACAACATCCGCATGAACAACGTGCTGCCCGGCTGGATCGACAGCCTGCCGCAGCTAGACGTGCGCCGCGACAGCGTGCCGCTGAAGCGTTACGGCAAGGTCGAGGAGATCGCGGCGACGATCTCGTTCCTGGCGTCCGACGGCGCAGCCTACATCACCGGCCAGAACATCCGCGTCGACGGCGGACTGACGCGCTCGGTCTGAACCGCGCGCAGATTCGCATCACCATCCTCGTGCATTTGTCGTGATGCGACGCGCGGCTTGCATCGCGCGTCGCTGCGGTGGGGCGATGCGTTGCGTTCGGGTCACACTCGCCACGCCTCTTGCGCGATCGGTCACTGATTACGTCACAGTCCATACGAACTGCGTCGGAGGCCGAGACGAACAGACGTGCTCCACCTATTCCCTGACTGCGCCGGATGCCTCTCATCTGCGCATCGAAAACGCGAGTTCAACCGCGTTGGGGAATGGAGATTCGAATGAAGAAGTTCTTGATTGCGGTGGCCTCGGTCGTGCTCGGCACCGCATCCGCGCAGGCCGCCGACCTCGCCGCGCAGTACACCAAGGCGCCGGTGATGGCGCCGGCCTACAACTGGACCGGTTTTTACGTCGGCGGCAATGTCGGCGGGCAGTGGGGTAACGCTGACCTCACCACGTCGACCGTGTTTTCTCCGACCGGCTATTTCGCGGCCAGCAGCGTCCCCGCCATCGGCACGGTCGGTGCCCAGGGTGTCAACAGCTCCAGCGTGACCGGCGGTTTCACCGCGGGCTACAACTGGCAGGTCAACCATGCCGTGCTCGGCCTCGAAGGCGACATCAACTATTTCGGCTTCAAGGGCAGTGCGACCGGCTCGGCGCTCTATCCCTGCTGCGCGCCGACCAGCTTCACCGTGTCCTCGCAGGTTTCAGCCGACTGGCTCGCCACCATCCGCGGCCGCATCGGCTTCCTGGCGGCGCCGACCTGGCTGCTCTACGCCACGGGCGGTGCGGCGATCGCCGAGGTGAAGGGCAATTTCAACTTCACCGACACGTTCTCGGCGGCGACCGAGTCGGCCGCCATCCGCGATACGCGGGTCGGCTGGACGGCGGGCGTCGGCACCGAATATGCCTTCGGCGGCGGCTGGTCGCTCAAGGCCGAATATCTCTATGTCGATCTCGGTCGCAGCACGGCGACCAGCACCAATCTGGTCGGCTTCACCGGTGCGGTGAACTATCCGAGCAATGTCTACACCCACTCCGTCGATCTCAAGTCGAACATCGTGCGCGTCGGCGTGAACTACAAGTTCGGCGGACCCGTCGTCGCCAGGTACTGAGCTTCATCCCGTTCCGGATCTGGTGTGGAAAGCCCCGGCCCAGCCGGGGCTTTCTGTTCTGCGGACTGGATTCAGCGTGAGCCGACCAGGCGCGCCAGCGTGGGCAGGATCTTGTAGCGCGCGATCTCGTGCGGATACTCGCCGCGATTGGCGAGCAGGACGAAGCCGATCTGCTGCGCCGGGACGAGGCCGAGATAGCCGGAGGCGTTGTTGAGGCCGCCGGGCTTGTCGACGATGGCGACGCCGGGCAGGCGCACGTTCTCCCAGGCCATGGCCTCGCCGAATTTCTCGTCGACGCGGAAGGTCTCGCGCTGCGTCATCCGCAGCGCCTCGCGCAATTGCGGATCGATGGTGCGGCCATCGGCGCTGGCCGCGACGAAGGTCGCAAGATCACGCGCCGAGGAGAACATCTGGCCGGTGCCCGGGAAGTCAAAATAGCTCTGCTGGTTGCCGGGCGGGCCGATCGCAATGCCCTGATCGGAATAGCCCTGCACCACGCGCTGCATCCATGCCGCATCCATGATGGCCCGGTTGTCTTCGCCGCGCTCGGGCAGAGAGGTCGCATCCATCCCCAGCGGTTTGAGGATGCGCTGTTCGAACAGCGTCGCGATCGGTGTGTTGTAACAGCGTTCGAGCACGAGCTGGAGCAGCACGTAGCAGGCGTGGCTGTAGATGCGCCGCTTGCCGGGGGCTTCGCCGGATTGCGGTTTCCAGGCGTTGAACATCGCGATGAACTCGCCGCGCGAAAACGAGTCGTTCGGCCAGGGCGGATGGTCTGTCGCCAGCAGCATGCCCGAGGTGTGCGTGGCGAGCTGGCCGATGGTGACGCGGCGAACATAGTCGCCGGTCAGCTCGGGCAGATACTTCGGCAAGGCATCGTCGAGCCGCAGCTCGCCGCGCAGCGTGCCGAGCGCGACCAGCGTCGCCTCGAAGGGTTTGCGTAAGGAGCCGAGGTTGAACAGCGTGTCCGGTGTGACGGGACATCGGGTGGTGTCGTCGGCAAAGCCGTAGTTGAAGAACGCGACATGGCGCCCGGCATAGAGCGCGGCGGCGAGGCCGCCCGGCTGGTCCGGCGTCATGGTCGGCGCGAGCTCGGCGGCGACGATGTCGCGCATCTGCGCGATCATGTCGGAATCCGCATGTGCGAGCCGCGGCCACGCGAGCGCGAAAGGAACGAGCGCTGCGAGCGCCCGCCGGGTGAGGTGCGATGATGTGACAACAGCTGGCACGGCTCTGGCGAATGATACGATTCGCCCCCGGTCTCTTTCTAACGGGGAGGGTGGCGCGTCCCAATTCACGATTGCGCGTTGCCGGTTCCGTCGCGGCGGTTCGTGGCCTCGTAGCCCGGATGGAGCGAAGCGTAATCCGGGGCCGGCGCGGCTTGGGGCAAGAGTCCCGGATTGCGCTTCGCTCCATCCGGGCTACAGCGTTCGAAATTTAACTTAGCCAGTCGGCTAACAATTGTTGACGTCGGTCGTTCGCGGTGTATAGTTAGCTTCATGGCTAACCAATTATCCCAACTCGACCAGATCTTCGCGGCCCTTGCCGATCCGACGCGGCGGGCGATCGTGATGCGGCTCTGCGCCGGCGAAGCCTCGGTCGGCGAGCTCGCCGAGCCCTTCGCGATGGCGCTGCCGAGCTTCATGAAACACATCCATGTGCTGGAGACGAGCGGGCTCGTGCAGTCGGAAAAGTCCGGCCGCGTGCGCACCTGCCGCCTCAGCCCCGAGGCGCTCGTCGGTGCGGAAGACTGGTTCCAGCATCAGCGCGCGATCTGGGAGGCGCGGCTCGACCGCCTCGAGGCTTACGTCATGAAGCTCAAGAAGGAGAGGGCAGCCGCCAAGGGCCCCTCCAAACCGACTGACAAGACGACGAACAAGACAACCAAACGGAAAGGTGCCTGACAATGACGAGTTCTGCCAACGCTGCCCTGTCGCAATGGTCGCTCGACCGTGAGATCGTGATGTCGCGCGTGATCGACGCGCCGCGCGACCTCGTGTTCGAGGCATGGTCCGATCCCAAGCATCTGCCGCAATGGTTCGGGCCGAAGGGTTTTGAGATCGAGACCTTCGAGATCGACGTGCGCGTCGGTGGCGTCTGGCGATTCAACATGATCGGCCCCGACGGCACGGTCTATCCGAACCGCATGCGCTTCCGCCGCATCGAGCGGCCGTCGCTGATGGAGATGGATCACGGCGTCGATCAGGACGACGATCCCGGCATGTTCCGCTTCACCATCACCTTTGCCGAGCAGAGCAACGGCAAGACCGTGCTGATGATGCGGCAGCTGGCTTCGAGCACCGAGCAGCGCGACGGCATGATCGGCTTCGGCGCCGTCGAATACGGCTACCAGACGCTCGACAAGCTCGCGGCGTATGTGGCGGGGATGAAGAGGTAAGCCCCCGCAATAGTCCGGGGATGCCTCGATGAGGCGCCCCGGACTTGGCCCGGAGAATGAGGGGAGAGGGCAATCACAGCCGCGATTATGACAGCGCGCGCGTGAATTATGACAGCGTCATAACGTAGATTTTTGTCGCGCCGTGCTGCCGGATTATGACAGAATTGCTACCGCTGGATGTCAGGTCGATTACGGCGGAGCGATTCATCATGTTGCAGTGGCAGGCGCGGTCAAATCCCCTCGCGTGGTGGTGGGGCTCTCTGACGCTTGTCAGTGCCGCCAACATCCTCGTCTGGTTCATGCTGTACCGCGAGTTCTATCCGAACGTCGCCAGCAGCCTCGGCGGCGGCTCCGACATCGGCCTGATGTTCCTGCTCTGCGCGGGCTATGTGTTCGGCTGCGCCTTCCGCTCGGTGCTGCCGCGCGCCGACGTGCAGCGCATCTGCCTGTTCGACACCTGGCTCTCCAGCGTCTTCGTCGGCCGCACCGTCGCGACCGTGGCCGAGCTCTGCTTCGCCGCGCAATGGGCGATCATCCTGCATCAGCTCGGGCAGATGACCGGCGCCGAGACCGCGGTGAATATCGCGCTCGTGATCGTGCCGATCATCCTCATCGCGGAGTGCTTCTCCTGGTACGCGGTGGTGACGACCAATTTCCTCTTCAACGCGATCGAGAACTCGCTCTGGGCGGTGACCTTCTTCCTCGCCGGCATCGCGCTGTGCCGCCTGATGCCGGAATTCCAGGGGCCGGTGCGCTGGGCGCTGATCGCGGGCATCTTCGGCATCGCCTGCTTCCTCGCCTTCCTTGTGACCGTCGACGTGCCGATGTATCTCAGCCGCTGGCGGGCAGGGCACGCCGAGGGCAACAGGTTCCTCGGCTTCCTCGAGGGCCTGCATGACGTCTCGACGCGCTGGGTGGTGACCCACGACATCGCGCACTGGAAGGGCGAGCTGACCTGGATGTTCCTTTATTTCAGCGCCGCCGTGTGGTCGAGCCTCGCGCTCTGCGCGCTCTATGCCATGGAAGGCTATCTCACGCGCTATCTGGCCTAGGAATTACTTGCCGACCAGGCTGCACTTGCTGCGGTCGAGCGGACGGAAGGCCTGGTCGGGCGGGATGGTCGCGACCAGCTTGACGAAGTCCCACGGGCCCTTGGATTCCTCGGGTGTCTTGACCTGCACCAGATAGAGATCGTGCACCATGCGCTGGTCCTCGCGGATGCGGCCGTTGGGCGTGTAGGCATCCGACACCGGCGTTGCCTTCATCCTCGCCATCACGGTCGCGCTGTCGTCGGAATCGGTGTCCTTCACGGCCTGCAGATAGTGGCGCACGGCGGAATAGACGCCGGCCTGGATCTGCGAGGGCATGGCCCTGCGGCGCGCGTAGAACGCATCGGAGAATTTTCGGGCCGCCGGCGAGACCTCCTCGAAGAACGAGGTGACGATGAGATCGCCGCGGGTTGCCTTCAGCCCGACCGCCGCGATGTCGACGTTCTGGAACGACATCGGCACGATCTTCATGCCCTGGTCGGCGAGGCCGAATTCCTCCGCCTGCTTGATCGCGGTGGCATTGTCGCCGGCGACGTTGATCGCGAGGATTTTTGCGCCCGAGGACTGGGCCTGGAGCAGAAAGGAGCTGTAGTCGGGCGTGCCGAGCTGGGCCTTGACGCCGCCGGCAACCTTGCCCCCGAGCGCGGCGATGCGATCGCGCGCGGTCGCCTCGATCGAATGGCCGAAAGCATAGTCGCCGGTGATGAAGAACCACGGCTCCTTGCTGGTCTGCATGATGCCGGAGACCACGGCCGTCGCGGTCGAATAGGCGTCCTGGGTCCACTGCACGCTGGTGGGTGCGCAGGCCTCGTCGGTGAGCTGGTTGGCGCCCGCGCCGGAGACGAGGAAGATCTTGCCGTTGCCGCGCACCAGCTCCTGCACGGCGAGCGCCGCGCCTGAGCTGCCGCCGTCGGCGATCGCCTGCACGCCGTCGCTGAACCACTTTCGTGCGAGCGAAGCCGCAAGGTCAGGTTTGTTCTGGTGGTCGGCCTGCAGAATCTCGATCGGCTTGCCGTTGATCTTGCCGCCGAACTCCTCTGCCGCCATCCGCGCGGCCTCGAACGAGCCCGGACCCATGGCGGTCGCGAACACGCCGTTCATGTCGGTGAGGACGCCGATGCGGATGGCATCGCTCTTGATCTCGGCGCGCGCAGGGGAGCCTGCGAGCGCCAGCGTGATCAGCAGGATGGCGGTGGACGTCGTGCGGATGGTGGCCATGGCGTTCCCTGATTTTATCGTTGATTGATTGGCGTTGACGGTCAGGCCGGTTCGGCGACGACCTTGTTGCGCAAAATTCCGATGCCGGAGATCTCGACTTCGACGGTGTCGCCGGGGCGCATCCACAAAGGCGGCGTGCGCTTGGCGCCGACGCCGCCCGGCGTGCCCGTCACGATGACGTCGCCGGGGACGAGCGGGCAGATCGTCGAGATGTAGGCGATCAGTTCGGGAATCGCGGTGATCAGGAGATCCGTCGTCGTGTCCTGCACCACGGTGCCGTTCAGCCGCGTCTGAAGTGTGAGCTTCGACGGGTCGGGGATTTCGTCCGCCGTCACCAGCCACGGGCCAAAGCTGCCGCTCTCCGCAAAGCTCTTGCCGGAGAGGAACTGGCTGGTGTGGCGCTGCCAGTCGCGGATGCTGCCTTCATTGTAGCAGGCATAGCCGGCGATGTGGTCCAGCGCGCGGCTCACGGGGATGTGGCGACCTTGCTTGCCGATGACGAGTGCGAGCTCGCCCTCGTAGTCGAAATCGTCGCTCACCTCAGGCTTCACGATCGGCTGGAGATGGCCGACCTGGCTGCAGGGAAAGCGGACGAACAGCGCCGGCTTCTCGGTGACGGTGCGGCCGGTCTCGGCGACGTGGTCGCGATAATTGAGGCCGACGCAGATGATCTTGCCGGGATCGGGGATGACGGGCGCGAACGAAATGCTGTCGAGCGGGTGATCCGGCGCGGTGGACGCGGCCAGCTTTGCCGCCTCGGCGACGCGACCAGCCTCCAGCAGCTGCCGCAGCGTGGTGCAGGGCGCCATGCGCCTGCCGAGATCGACGACGCCATTGTCCTTGACGGCCCCGAACGATGCGCGGCCGTCGGCGATGAAAGAGAGCAGCTTCATGAGATATCCTTGAAAGATGTTCGGTCAGGCCGCGGACGGCACGTGGGTGGGAGGCGTGATGGCGGCGATGAGCCGGTCGAGCTCGGCATCGTTGCGGGCGGTGCCGCGGATGTAGCGGTCGGGCCGAACCAGCGCGGCGGTGAGGCCGTGCTCGCGGAGCCAGGGGCCGATGCCTTCGGCATCGTCGCTGGTCAGGACTTTCATTCCCGTCTGCGAAACAGCGTGACGCGCTGTGGTATCGATGAGCAGCACATGGCCGTAGCCGACCTTGTCGTCGCCGCGGCTGCCGTCATTCAACATGAACTGCGGCGCGAGCTGCCCGGCGAGCGGGAGATCGCCGGGCGCGAGCCCGGGGCCGAGCAGGGGCTTCTTCACCTCCAGCTTGACCGGCGCATTCTCGCGCGCCTGTCCGGCGGCGAGGCCCGCCTCGATCGCCTTGGTGTTGATGACGCCGCCCAGCCGAATGGCGAGCTCGATGAACTCGCGCACATGCGGCTGGCGCTCGCTCTGATAGGTGTCGAGCAGATCGGGCGCGGCGCCGCCGCGGATGATGTCAGCGAGCTTCCAGGCAAGATTGGCGGCATCGCGGATGCCGGCGCACATGCCCTGGCCGAGGAAGGGCGGGGTCTGGTGCGCGGAGTCGCCTGCAAGCAGCAGCCGGCCGTTCCGCCATTGCTGCGCGATGACGGAATGAAAGGTGTAGACCGCGGCGCGCTCGAGCTCGGCATCCTCGGGTGTGATCCAGCGCGACAGCAGCTCCCAGACCTTTGCCGGCTGTGCGACGTCGCTGGAATCCTCGTCCGGAAGCACCGTGATCTCCCAGCGCCGTCGCGTTCCGGTGCCTCGCACATAAGTCGCCGGCCGGCGGGGATCGCAGTGCTGCAGGCTGTAATCGCCGAGATCGTCGCGTTCGCGCTTGAGCAGCACGTCGATCACCAGCCAGCGCTCGTGGAAGCCGAGATCGTCCATTCCGGAGCCGATGAAGCGGCGAACGAGAGACCGCGCGCCGTCGCAGCCGATCACATAGCCGGCACGGACCTCGCTGAGCTTTCCGTTCGAGAGGTCCTCGAAGCGGACGCGTACGCCGGTCTCGTCCTGATCGAGCGCGAACACGTCGCAACGGCTGCGCAAGGTGACATGCGGCCAGCGGGCGAGGCCGCCGATCAGCACGTCCTCCAGATCGGGCTGGTGGAAGCGATAGCTGAGATTCCAGCCCATTGGCGTCAGCGTCTGCGGCCGCGACCAGTCCAGCAGCATCTTGCCGGCGGCGTCGAGGAACAACATGCCGGGGCTGAGGATGACATGCGGCAGGATCGTATCGGCGAGGCCAATGGTCTGGAACACGCGCATGCATTCGTCGTCGAAATGCACCGCGCGCGGCAGATGATAGGTTCGCGCCTCGCGCTCCAGCACCAGCGTCCGCACGCCGCACAGGCCGAGCAGATTGGCGAGCGTGGCGCCGACCGGGCCACGGCCGACGATCACGACATCGAATTCCGAAACGGCGGAGTTATTTTGCATGCCCCATCCTTGTCCCCAGGCGGGTCGCCGCTTCAACGCTGCCGCGCCGAGTGTCCGTCCAGCGGACACATGGCGCCGGGCCCTGATGTGTCGATTGGATGAGCCCCTGTGCTGGGTGGTCCTTGCAATCGACGCTCGAGCGCGTATATGTACGTATGAACATATATGCAGGTGACCGTGGTGAAGGCCAGGAAGAAGGCCGTTGTGCCGCCCCGCCCGAGAGGGCGCCGCAGCAAGGATATGCCGGATGGCCGCCAGGCCCTCCTGGCGGCGGCCACCCATGCGTTTGCCTGCCACGGTTTCGATGGCGCCGATCTGCGCAGCGTCGCTGCGACTGCCAAGGTCAGCGCCAACCTCGTTCGCGTTCACTTCGGCAACAAGGCTGCGCTCTGGGAGGCTTGTCTGGATCGGGTCGTCGCGCTCGGGCTTCCTGCCATGGCCGGCGTCCAGAAGATCGCTTGCGATTCCACGCGTCCGCTGGGTGAACGGCTTTGCGGCGTGATCTCAGAGATCGCCGCTTTCTATGCCGCGCATCCGGATGTCAGGGATTTCGTCGTCCGGCATGCCACGGAAGTGCCGGAGCGGGCCGTGCTGGTGTCGGATCGCCTTCTGCGTCCGGCCTATGCGACGGTACGAGAGCTTTTTTCCGCCGGCATCGAAGCAGGCATCATTCGCAGTCGCCATCCGGCAGTGTTTTTCGCTCTTCTCAACGCCGCGCTGAACCAGCCGCCGGCTTTCCCTATGCTGCTGAATCGGATTGCGCCCGAAATCGATCCGGAAACCTCTCGCGATCTGCTGATCGAGACGACCATCGCGACGTTTCTTCACCTTCCACCATGACGCTGGATGACATCACCAGCCTTGCCGAACGCAACCCAAACCCGAGAGTGAATATCCTCATGCAATTTCGTCTAGTTCTTGCCTTGTTGAGTGCAACGATCACGCCGGCCCTTGCCCAGTCCGGGCCGAGCGAGGCTGACCAGCGGCAAGCCTGCATGGGAGATGCTCTTCGGCTTTGCGCCGCTTATGTTCCTGACCGCGCCCAGATCAGGAGTTGCATGGCCGCTCAGCGCGATCAGCTTAGCCCGCAATGCCGCGTCGTCTTTGACGCGTCCTCTGAGGCTCTGAAGGCACAACGGCGTACCGGATCGAGAGCGCCCTAGGATTCGATCGAGATGGCTGCCGCCATTTCGCGCAGCGGCGCAACGAACCCGGCGACGGCTTCGTCGAGCGAAAGCGCTGACCGGATCCAGATGATCGAGATGCACCCGAACACGATTTCATCGCGCACGATGGGGACGGCAATCGACGCCGTCTTTGGATTGTATTCGCCTTCGCTGCGGATCGCGTAGCCGCGCGCTTGTGTGTCGGCGATCATCTGGTCGAGGCGGCCCTGGTCGAGGAAGGGGCGGTCGTCGGCTTCGTCGATCCGGCGCAGATGGCCGACGATGAGGTCGCGCTCGCGCGCGGGACAGGCGGCGAGATAGGCGCGGCCCGCGGAGGTCCGCAGCATCGGCAGGCGCTTGCCGATCATGCCGCGGTCGATCGAGAGCGGGCTGCGTGAATGCGTGGTCTCCTGCACCACCATCGCCGCGTTCTCGTAAGTGGAGAGATCGACCGGCCAGACCAGGGTCTTGCTCAGTTCGGCGAGATAAGGCGCCGCCGCCTGGCAGATCACCACGCCGGGATCGTAGCCATCGCCGAGGCTGAGGGCGAGCCGGGTGACGCGAAAGCGGTCGTCGCTGGCGCTGCGGGCGACATAGCCGAGTTCCTCCAGCGTTTCGAGCAGGCGGTAGACGGTCGGGCGGGGCAGGTCGAGCGCGCGGGCGACATCGCCGGCGCGGATGCCGCCGGAGCGGTTGACCTCCTGCAGCACGTCCAGCCCGCGCTTGAAGGCGCGAACGCCCTCCGACTGCCGCGGCTGGCCGTTCCGCGTCCGCTCCTTGGACACTTCGTATTTCCTCCCTTGTGGCGCGCAGCGTCGCGATTATCGTGTTTGCGAACGCGAAGCGATTGCGGGACGCCACCGTAGGATCGCGCGCGGCCGGTATCAAGTTCGCCGCACTGCGGCGGATGCGATGCTCTCGGGAGGAATTCGATGGAAATCACCGCGCTCGGCTATATCGGCATTAATTCGTCGCAGCTCGACCAGTGGGGGCAAATGGCGACCGGCCTGCTCGGCATGCAGCAGGTCGATCGCGGCGGCAAGATGCGCGCCTTCCGCATGGACGATCGCAAGCAGCGCCTGATCGTCGACGGCAGCAGCGACGCCGGTCTTGCGGTGATGGGCTGGGAGGTTCCCTCGACCGCCGAGGTTGACCAGCTCGCAGCGCGTCTGGAGAGCCACGGCGTCAAGGTCACGCGCGGCTCGCGCGCGCTGGCTGACGAGCGGCATGTCACCGAGCTGATCGCGTTTGCTGATCCCGCCGGCAACCGGCTGGAGGCGTTCTGCAAGCCGGAGCTTGCTAGCGACCCGTTCAAGCCGGGCCGCCCGATCTCGGGTTTCCGTACCGGCGCACTCGGCATGGGACACGTCGTGCTCAATGTCGAGGACGTCGAGCCGTTGGTGCCGTTCTATCGCGACGTGCTCGGTTTTCACGTCTCCGATTTCGGGCTGAAGCCTTACGGCCTCTATTTCTTCCACGTCAACGGCCGGCACCATTCCTTTGCGATGGTCGGCTCGGGACGGAAGGCGCTGCATCATTTCATGGTCGAGCTCGGCAGCCTCGACGATGTCGGGCAGGGCTACGACCTCGCGCAGCTCGAAGACGGCCGCGTCGTCTATACGCTGGGCCGGCACACCAACGACCACATGACGTCGTTCTATGTGAACACGCCGTCCGGCTTCTTCATCGAATATGGCTGGGGCGGCCGTATCATCGATCCCGAGACCTGGCAGCCGCACGAGACCTTTGACGGCCCATCGCTGTGGGGCCACGAGCGGCTCTACATGCCCGATGAGCAGCGCAAGCGCCTGCGCGACATGCGGCTCGATGCGGCGGCCCGCGGCGTCCGCGTCGCCGATCCGCGCGTGCCGCCGCCGAATTGCGCGTGGCTGGATTCCGTCGTCGCGCGCCAATGATCCGCGGCCACGCGGCAATGATCTGACATTCTGGGAAGGACACGATGCTCAAGACTCTTTTGCGGGCAGGCCTTGTGCTGCTCGCGCTGACGACGGTTGCCTCGGCCGAACCGATCAAGGTGACGCTCCTCGGCACCGGCGTGCCGACGCCGCGGCCGACCAGCTTCAGCGCCTCGACGCTGGTGGAGGCGGGGAGCGAGAAGCTGCTGTTCGATCTCGGCCGCGGCTCGACCATGCAGCTCTACAAGCTGAAGATCCCGCTGGGCGCGATCACCGCGAACTTCATCACCCACATGCATTCCGACCATCTCGTCGGTCTTCCCGACATGTGGCTGACGGGCTGGCTCGCCACGCCCTGGGCCTCGCGCAAGGGTCCGATGAAGCTCTATGGGCCGAAGGGCACCGTGGCGATGACGGAGAACCTGACCAAGGCGTTCGCCGACGACATCCGCATTCGCATCGACGACGAGCATCTTGATCCCAAGGCGGTCGAGTTCGCCGCGAAGGAGATCGAGGCCGGGCTTGTCTACGACCACAACGGCGTCAAGGTCATCGCGATCGAGGTCAATCATGGCGACAGGATCAAGCCGTCGTTCGGCTATGTCGTCGAATATGACGGCCGCAAGGTCGTGCTCTCGGGCGACACCAAATATGACGAGCGGATCGCGAAGGCGGCCGCGGGTGCGGACTTGCTGATCCACGAGGTTGCGGTGATCGAGCCGGAGCTGCTGGTCAGGAATCCCGTCTACAAGGACATCCAGGCGCACCATACTTCGCCGGAAGAGGCCGGACAGATCTTTGCGTCGGCCAAACCAAGACTCGCCGTCTACTCCCACATCGTGTTCGGCACGGTGAAGCCCGGACCCGACATTCCCGAGGAGCCGCTGATCCTGCGCACGCGCACCACCTACAAGGGGCCGCTGCTCGTCGGCCGTGACATGATGTCGTTCAGGATCGGCGACACGGTCGAGGCGTTTGCACCTGACGGCGCGAAGCTCGAGCCATAGGGCGATCAGACCTCGGTCAAGATCCCCTGGCGGAGCGCCAGCCGGACCAGCTCGATGTCGGAGCCGACGCCGAGCTTGTCCTTGATCAGCGAATGCAAATTCGCCACCGTCTTCGGGCTGACGTGGAGCGTCTCGGCGATCTCCTCCGTCGTGTTCTCGGCGAGCAGCAGCCGCAGCACCTCGAACTCGCGCGGCGTGAGCACGTCGGCGGCCGAGCTCTCGCCGGCGAGACGGCTCAAGGCCAGTTCGTGGTCGATGTCGGGGCTGATCGCGATCTTGCCGGCGAGCACGTCCATCACGGCGCGCACCAGCGTCTCGGGCGGGCTGGTCTTGGTGACATAGCCTCGCGCACCGGCGCGGATTGCCTGCACGGCGAAGCCGGCATTCTCATGCATGGTGAAGACGAGGATTTTTGCGGCCTTGTCCCATTGCCTGATCCGCCTGACAGCCTCGATGCCGCCGATGCCGGGCATGCTCAAATCCATGATGACGAGGTCGGGCGCCTCGGACTTGTACAGGCGGTAGGCCTCGGCACCGTCGCCGGCTTCGGCGATGACGCGCAATCCCGGCTGCTTCTGGAGCACCGAGCGATAGCCTTCGCGGACGACGGAATGGTCGTCGACCAGCAGGATCGTCGCGGTCATGCCGCGCGCTCCAGCACCGGCTGATCGGCGGCCGGGAGCGGAATGACGACACGCAGCGCCGAGCCGCCGTTCGGGCCGGCCTCGAAGCTGAGCCGGCCGCGCAGGGCCGCGACGCGCTCGCGCATGCCGAGCAGGCCCATGCCGGATTTCGTCGCCGGATCGTGCGATCGGCCGTCATCGTCGATCGCCAGCGCGATCTCGTCGGTGCGCATCGCCAGCTCCAGGCTCACCTTCGTCGCGCCGGCATGCTTGGCGGCGTTGGTGAGCGCCTCCTGGACGATGCGGTAGAGGTTGGCGCTGATCGTGGCCGGCACGCTCTCGAACGCGCCGTCGAAGCGGATCGAGAAGCGCGTCTCGCCGCGGCTGCGTCCATTCCAGCCGGCAACGAGGCCTTCGAGGCTGGCGACGAGGCCGAGCTCCTCGACATCGGGCGGCCGCAGCCGGAACAATGCGCCGCGCAGCGTCTCCATCATGCCGGTTGCGGTCCGTGCGATGCCGTCGCACTCACCAAGCAGGGCCGGGCAGTCCTGCGCGGCGGTCTGGCGGGCGGAGGAGGCGAGCGCGCGGATGGCGGCGAGCGACTGGCCGAACTCGTCATGCAGCTCGCGCGCGAGATGGCGGCGTTCCTCATCCTGGAGTGCGATCAGCTTTCGCGTCAGCTCGCTGCGTTCGGCGAGCGCCGTGTCGAGGCTTTTGGCGAGATGGTTGAAGACGTCGCGGAGCGCGGACAATTCGGCGAGGTCGAACGGCGGCAGCCGTGTGGTGAGGTCGCCCGCGGCAATCCGCTCGAGGCCGGTGCGGATCATGTGCGTCGGGCGCAGCGCGCGGGCGAGGGCGGCATAGACCAGCGCGCACAGGAGCGGCAGCGCGATCGCGAGAGCGATCATCAGGCGGCCGGCCTCGTGCCAGGCGTCGGCCGTCTGCACCGCCGGATCGACCGAGACCACGGTCTCGCCGAGGCTCACGCCGCGCACGATCACGGGTCGTGCCGCCTCGCGGCCGGGGTCGAACAGGCTGCGATAGAAGGCGGCGAAGGCCTGCGGCGGCGGGTTCGCCGGGATCGGCGCGCCGCTGCAGAAGCGCTGGAGCATGTCGCCGCTCGTGCCGCGGAACCCCAGGCACAGGCCGGGTGTCATGACATAGGCCGAAACGGGATCGAGGTTGGGAAAGTCCGAGCGCGGGCTCGCCACCCACTGGATTTTGCCCTGTTGCAGCTCCAGCGTCTTCGCCACGATGGCCGCGATATCGTCGAGGCGGGCATGGGCCGCGCGGTCGGCGGTGATCAGGAAATACGCGGAGATTGCGGCGAAGCAGGCGGCCGATATCGCAGCCACGCGCAACGTCAGACGGACCTTGAGATCGAACCTCGGGCGGTTCCACATCGGCGGGCACCTGGCGCGAACGGAATTGTCGCAGCCGCATTAAACGGCAGAACGGAAGCGGCGGAAAGCGCCAGGCTTACTGCACTGCAACGTCGTGAAATTTTCCCGGTGCCGGCCGGGACGGGCACGGATGCATGGCTTGAAGCTGCCATCCAGATTGCATCGCCGCTCCATCACACGAGGCCCGCATGCGCCGCTCCTGGTTGATCCTTTCCGCGCTTCTTTTCGTCCTCCCGGCGGCCGCTTCGCCGGCCGGCGCCGAGGCCGCCATCGGCGTCGCCATGGACGACTTCAGCTACACGGATACCTCGGCCGAGCCGGCCAACCAGACAGCCGCTCATGAGCGGCGGCTGGCGGCATTCATGACCGCGCTCAGGCGGGACGTCGGCGAGGGTGGGCGTTATCGGCTCGTCGCCTCCGCCCAGGACGGCGCGGCATTCAAGGTCATCGGCGGCATCCAGAAGACCAGCACCTTGGTGCAGTGGGCGAAGGTCGCCGTGATCGACGTGAACGCCAGGAAGCTTGTGATGGACAAGCTCTACACCTTCCGCGGCGACAATGATGAATCATGGGAGCGCGCCGAGATGTTCGTGTCCCGCGAGGTCATCGCCGCGCTCGCCACGCCCGCGCCGGTCGCGCTGGCCGTGTTCGACTTCGAGCTCGAGGACACGACCGCCGCTTCAGTGGGCGCGTCGGCCGCGTCGGATGCGTCCACCCTCGCGGAAGTCACCGGCAGCGTGCGCGAGGCGCTGGGCCAATCCGGCCGCTACCGCCTCGTCGATGTCGGTGGGGCGAACGAGCAGGCCGCGAAGGCGCATGCGCTCCGCGACTGTGACGGCTGCGAGGCGGCGATCGCGCAAAAGCTCGGTGCGGATCAGTCGCTGATCGGCGTGGTGCGGCGGGTCAGCCGCACCGAATACACGCTTGGCTTCCAGGTCCGTGACGCCAGGACCGGTGCGGTGCTGGCGCGCGGCGACAGTGGTTTACGGCTCGGCGCTGACTATTCGTGGAAGCGCGGCGCCGTGCGGCTCGTCAGCGAAAAGCTGGTGGAGAGCCAATAACTCAGAAGGTCAACTGCACCTTCATCGACTGCGAGCGGTCGCTGGCAAGCTCGAAGGCGGCGACCGCGTTCTCGAACGGCATCGTCGCCGTGATCAGCGGCTTGACGTCGATCAGGCCTTCGCCCATCAGCCGCACCGCGAGCTCGAATTCGAGGTCGAAGCGGAAGGTGCCGCGGAGCTGCAATTCCTTGGCGACGATGGCATTGATCGGCAGCGTCATCTCGCCGCCGAGGCCGAGCTGAACCAGCGTCGCGCCGGGACGGAGCACGTCGAGCGCGGCGCGCAGCGCGGCCTGATTGCCGGAAGCTTCGAACAGCGTGTCGAACACGCCTTTGCCGGCACGCCAGGGATCGAGTGCGGTGGCATTGGTCGCAACGTTGAGCGCGTGGGTGGCGCCGAGCTTTTTGGCGACCGCGAGCGGGGCGTCGGCGACATCAGTGACGACGATCTCGGAGGCGCCGCCGAAGCGCGACACAAGAATCATCAGCGCGCCGATCGGGCCGCAGCCGGTGATCAGCACGCGCTTGCCGAGTAGGGGACCGGCCTGCTTGCCGGCATGCAGGCACACCGCGAGCGGCTCGGCGACTGCGGCTTCCGCCAGCGACAGCTTGTCGGAGATCGGCACGGCCTGCGTCGCATCGACCGTGATGAACTCGCGAAAGCCGCCCTGCACATGAGGAAAGCGCATCGCGCTGCCGAGGAAGCGCATGTCGAGGCACTGGTTGCGCATGCCCTCCTGACAATGCAGACACTGACCGCACGGCTTGCTCGGATTGACGGCGACGCGCGTGCCGGGCTTGACAGCGGTGACGCCGTCGCCGACCGCCGCAACAACGCCGGCGATCTCATGCCCCAGCGCCATCGGCTGCTGGATGCGGACGACGCCGAAACCGCCGTGGTGGTAGTAGTGCAGGTCGGAGCCGCAGATGCCGCCATTGGCGATCTTGACGCGGACCTCGCCCGGGCCGGGTGCCGGATCCGGGTAGCTGTCGATCCGCAGATCCTTCGGGGCGTGAATGACGACGGCGCGCATGGTCTCGTTCCCTGTTTCGCGATTACATCGCGGCGATCATGCCGCCATCGACATAGATGATCTGGCCGTTGACATAGGTCGAGGCGTCCGAGGCGAGGAAGATCGCCGCGCCGACCAGCTCGTCCGGCTTGCCCCAGCGCTTGGAGGGGATGCGACCCATCAGCCAGTTGTTGAAATCGGCGTTGTTGACCAGCGCTTCGTTCATGTCGGTGAGCATGTAGCCGGGGCCGATCGCATTGGCCTGGATGCCGTGCTGCGCCCATTCCACCGCCATCGAGCGGGTCAAATTCTTGATGCCGCCCTTGGCGGCGGTGTAGGGCGCAATCGTCGGACGCGCCAGCTCGCTGCCGAGCGAGCCGATATTGATGATCTTGCCGTGCTTGCGCGGGATCATGCGCTTGGCCGCCTCGCGGCCGATCACGAAGGCGCTGGTGAGGTTGGTTTCGATCACCTTGCGCCATTCGTCGGTGGTGAATTCCACCAGCGGCTTGCGGTGCTGGATGCCGGCATTGTTGACGACGATGTCGACGGCGATGCCCTTCTTGTCGAAATCGTTGAAGGCGGCGACGATCGCGGGCTCGTCCGTGACGTTGAAGGCGGCGCCTTCGGCCTGATGGCCGGCGGCGCGAAACTCTGCAACAGCCTGCTCGACGCGCTTGGGATCGACGCCGTTCACGATGATCTTCGCGCCGGCCTTGGCCATGCCTTCGGCGATGGCGCGGCCGAGACCGCGGGAGGAGCCGGTCACGAGCGCGGTGCGGCCGGAAAGGTCGAAGAGGGCGGTGCTCATCTCAAGTTTCCTCAAACGTTGGAGCGGCGCACGGTCAGATCGGAACGATCGAAGACGGCGGGCAGGAGGTCGACGCCAAGGCCGGGGCCTTCCATCGGGAAGACGTAGCCGTCCTTGATCGTGGGCATCGTGGTGACGAGCTCATTGTACCAGCCCTTGTAGAAGGCGCGCACCGATTCCTGGATCAGTGTGTTGGGCTGGCTGAACGACATGTGGATGGCGGCGATGAAGCCGATCGGGCCGATGCAGTCATGCGGCGCGAAGGGGCGGTGATAGGTCTCGGCCATCGCCGCGATCTTGCGGCCCTCGGTGAGGCCGCCGGTCCAGCACAGATCCGCCATCACCACATGCATGGCATCGCGGTCGAGCATATCCTTGTAGGGGAACCGCGAGCCCAGCGTCTCGCTGGCGCAGACCCAGACGTCGGTCGAGCGGGCGTATTCGGCCAGCGCCTGCGGCGAGTTCATGCGGATCGGATCTTCGTACCAGGTCGGCTTGTAGGGCTCGAGCGCGCGCGCGATCTGCTTGGCGGTCGGCAGGTTCCACAGCGAGTGGAGCTCGACCATGATCTCCATCTTGTCGCCGACGGCCTTGCGGATCTTCTCGAACGGCTCGATCGCCTGCTTCATCTGCGCGGCCGTGATGTAGAGGCCCTTGTTCTCCTGCGCCGCGGGATCGAACGGCCAGATCTTCATTGCGGAGATGCCGCTTTCCAGCAGGCTCTCGGCCAGCGCATCGGCGCGGTTCATGAAGCCGTCGAGATCTTCGTAGGGGCCTTTGTTGGCACCGAGGTTCCAGTTCGCGACCGGGCTGATATTGGTCGAGCGGACATATTGGGTGCCGGCGCAGGTGTTGTAGATGCGCTGCTTGTCGCGGCAGAGGCCGCCGAGCATCTGGTGCACCGGCTGATTGCAGACCTTGCCGAACAGGTCCCACAGCGCGATGTCGATCGCGGAGGCCGCGCGATATTCGACGCCGGTCGAGGACTGCGCCATCGGCAGGTTCAGCATGTCGCGATGGATGGCCTCGATGTGCAGGGGATTGCGGCCGAGCAGGCGGCCGGCAAAGGTCTCGTGGATCTGCGCTTCGACTGCGCCCGCGCCATAGAAGGTCTCGCCGAGACCGATCATGCCCGTGTCGGTGTGGATGCGCACCCAGATGACGTTGGAGAATTCCTCGGTACGCAGCGTCTCGATCGACGTGATCTTCACGGCAGTTGTCCTCCCTTCGAAAGGCGCATCGCGCCAACGTATTTTCATTCCGCACTGCAACATGTAGCGGATCGAGGAGAGTCTTACGCCTGCTTGTAATATATCACAACATGTTTTAAGGGTGCCACAAATATGGCGCCGCCCAGCAACGAGAGCGCAAGGCAAACGGGAGAGAGAGACATGGCACGCCGCAAGCGCGCGCTCGAGGTGGTGAGACACGACGACGACGGCGAGGGCAAGCCCTCGCGGCGCAACCGGCTCAACTTCTTTGAGCTCGCCTATCAGAAGATCGAAGAGCTCCTTGTCCATTGCGAGCTCAAGCCCGGACAATTCATGACGATGCTGGAGTTGCAGCAGATCACCGGCTTCGGGCGCACACCGGTGCACCATGCCGTCAATCGTCTGTCCGCCGATACGCTCATCATCATCCGCCCGCGCCACGGCCTGCACATCGCACCGATCGACCTTGCGCGCGAGCGCATGCTGCTGGCCCTGCGCCGCGACATGGAGCGTTTCGTCATTCGCCTCGCGGCGGAACGCGCCAGCCTTTCTCACCGCAATCAGGCGCTGCACATCGAGCGCTTGCTGCGCGAACGTCGCGCCACTTTGACACTCGACGAGTTCAACAGCCTCGATCGCCGCATCGATGCGCTGGTGCTGGAGGCCGCGGGCGAGCCGTTCCTGGTGCATACGCTGCGGCCGCTGCACACGCTGTACCGCCGTATCGGATACATCCACCACCGCTTCATGCCGGGGCAGACCGATCTGTCCGGCACGATCGATCACCACCTCGCCATTCTCAGTGCGGTCGCTGGACGACACGTCGAGGACGCCGTGAAGGCGAGCGATGCACTGATCGACTACATGGATTCGATGTTCACGGGCATGGAGGCGGGCATCGACCCGCGCCTGCTCGATTGCAGCATCGAACCGCTACTTGGCGCTTAAAAAGGACTTGGCGCGTAAAGGGTTTTGAAGAGAGGACCAAACAAACATGTCAACGATGGCGATGCCACAACCGACCGCGAGCGAAGCCGCGGTCCGCTACCTCATCACGAACTACAGTCCCAAGGGCAACAAGGTCGGCTGGCTGATGATGGCCTCGATCCTGGTCGAGGCCTGGGATCTCTATTCGATCGCCTTCGTGCTGATCTTCATCAAGGAGCAGTATAATCCCGATCCGTTGATGCTCGGCCTTGCCGCGGCCGGCACGCAGGGCGGCGCGCTGATCGGCGCGCTGCTTGGCGGCTGGCTGTCCGACAAGATCGGCCGCCGCGTGATGTTCCTGATCACGATGGTGATGTTCATCGTGCTGGCGCTGGCGCAGGCCTTCGTGCCCAACGTCACCTGGCTCATCGTGATCCGCTTCCTGCTCGGCATCCCGCTCGGCTCGGACATCTCGACCGGCTACACCTACATCATGGAATCCATGGCCAAGGGTGAGCGCGAAGTGATGGGCAACCGCTGGCAGTTCATGTTCGCCGTCGGTGAAGTGCTGACCATCGGCGTCATCGTGATCTTCCTGCTGCTCGATATCCAGCATGAGATGCTTTGGCGCGTGACGCTCGGCCTCGGCGCGGTGCCGGCGCTGATCATCCTGATCATGCGTCACGACGTGCCGGAGACGGCCGTGTGGCTGGTGCAGAAGGGACGTTATCGCGAGGCCAAGCAGGTCGCGCGCGAGATGTTCAACGACGATCTCGCCATGCTGCCGGACCAGGACGTGCAGGTCCCGAAGGTCAGCACGCGTGCGTTTCTGGCCGACCTCAAGCAGGACCCGATCCGCTGGCGCGCCACGGTCTACGGCTGGATCGCCTGCTTCGCGCAAGGCAGCGAGTTCTCGACCTTCGCGTTCTACCTGCCGGTGCTGTTCGTGATGGTCGGCGTGTCGAGCGTGCTCGGCATCAATCTGGTGACGATGGCGCTGTTCTCCTTCGCCGCGCTGTCCGGCTGGGTCGGGCCGCTGCTGACGCCGAAGATCGGCCACCGCGGCATCGCGATCGCCGGCTTCGGCATCGTGCTGGCTTCGCTCTTGGTCGCGGCCTTCGCGCTCTACACCGACAACAAGATCCTGCTGCCGTTCGCAGCCGCCGCCATGCTGTGGGGCCATTATTGGGATGCGTCGAACTGCATGACGATCCCGACCATGGTCGCCAAGCCGAAATATCGCGGCACCGCCAGCGGCTTTGCTTACATGTTCGTGAAGCTGCCGTCGTTCCTGGCGATCTTCCTGTTCCCGACGGTGTTCGCCGCGATCGGGCAGGCGAATGCCACGCTGATGGTCGCGATCTTCCCGCTGATCGGATTGCTCGCCGCAATCTTCATCCTGCCGGAAGTCTACGGCTACGAGAACGACTGACGACAGACGTTACCCGGTCGCGGCTGTCATGGCCGCGATCGGGCTTCTACCGCTACGGGCTCAGGAAGACGGGATCAATGCCGGTCGCGGCCTGGCCGAGCAGGCCGATCGCCTGAAGCTGGGCGCTGTGCAGGTCGATCTCGACGATGGCGAACAGGGTCAGCAGCACCACGACCGAGAAGATCAGCATCGGGTGTGACCGGTCGCCCGTCGCGAGAGAGCCTTGAAACGCGCGGCGCAGCGAAAAGCTCTGCGGCAACGCCTTCGATTGAATCCGCATGATGGACCTCCTTGCCGCGTCCTGTGAGGCTGCGCGACGAGGTGAAGTATAGGTCCGCCGTTCCCGGCCGCATTGATGCGCCGCAAAGTGCGCGCGATTAGTGGATCGCGGCTGCCAGCGCGGCGATCAGGGCGGGCGGCGTCACCAGCATGCCGAGCTTCAGGAATGGCCAGGCGCCGAGTTCGATCTTCTCCCGCCGCAGCGCCACCAGCCACAGGATGGTCGCGAGTGAACCGGTCACCGACAGATTGGGGCCGAGGTCGACGCCGATCAGGATGGCGCTGACGACGGGGGCGGGGAGATGGTCGCTGGCAGCGATCGAGCCGGCGATGAGGCCAACGGGCAGATTGTTGGCGATATTGGTGGCGACGGCCGTTGCAATGCCGACGCTCCAGGCGGCCTGCGGGACCGATTGCGCGACGGCCTGGTGCAGCAGCGCGCTGAGCTGTCCGATCACGCCGGTCTTGATCAGCGCCTCCACCATCACGAAGAGACCGCCGACCAGCGGCAGCACGCTCCAGGACACGCCGCGCAGCACGGGCAGCGGCGACTGGCGGCTGAGCAGCAGCACGATCGCGGCCGTCACCACGCCGCAGATGAAGGTCGGCAGGCCCAGTTGCTTGTCGAGCGCGGAGGCGGTGAGCAGCACGATGCCGATGGCGACGATGCCGACCGCGGTCAGCTTGCCGCCGCGGCCGAGCTTTGGATGCGGCACGCTGCGTGCGATCGTCTCTTCCTTGAGCGCACGGTGCTGGCTCAGGCGCAGCACGATGTAGGTGAGCAGGATCGAGGCGACAGAGGGCAGGGCGAACAGGCGCAGCCATTCCGTCAGTTGCGGCATGCGCGCGCCGAACACGACGAGATTGGCGGGGTTCGAGATCGGCAGCACGAAGCTCGCGGCATTGGCGATGAAGGCGCAGACGAACAGATAAGGCAGCGGCTTGGCGCCCGCCGCGCGCGTCGCGGCATAGACCGCCGGCGTCAGCACGATCGCGGTGGCATCGTTGGAGAGCAGCACGGTGACGATGGTGCCGACAATGTAGATCAGCAGGAACAATCGCTGCGGCGAGCCGGCGGCATATTCCACGGCGAGCGCGGCGAGATAGTCGAACAGGCCCTCGAGCCGGGCGAGCTCGGCGATCAGCATCATGCCGATCAGGAACAGATAGACATCGATGCCCTTCTCGATGCCGAGAAGCGCATCCTGCCATGGCAGAAAGCCGAGCAGCACCAGCGCCGCAGCGCCGATCACGGCCCAAATGGCTTCAGGCAGCCGGAAGGGGCGTATGATGACGCCTGCGGTCGCGACGACGATGATGCTCCAGGCCCAGATGGCGTCAGACGGCACGTTCAGTCCTTGACGTGAAATGAGTTCATTCGGCAGCGATAGCGGAAGCCGGCCCCGCTGTCTTCCCCCGGGGGCGCGGACCGCCATCTGCGATTAGCCGGGTCTCGGGCAAAGCGAGGAAGCAGATGACGGCGCCAATCGCGGCGACCGCGCCGAGCGTGACGAACGCCGCGCCGTAGCCGGCCCCGACCACGACGAAGCCGGCCAGCGTCGTCGACAGCGCCGCGCCGATGCTCTGGGCCGTGATCACGGCGCCTTGCGCGACGTTGAAGCGGCCAGTGTTGCGCATGAGGTCGGCGACGATGACGGGGAAGATCGCGCCAAAGATGCCGGCGCCGACACCATCCAGAAGCTGCACGCCGACCAGCCAGAATGGATTGTCCGAGAGCGTATAGAGCGCTCCCCGGATTGGCAGGATCAGGAGTGCGGCCAGGAAGAAGCGCTTGTGGCCCCAGCGGTCGGCCCTGGCGCCGACCAGCATCGCGAATGGTACCATCACGACCTGCGCGGCGACGATGCAGGCCGACATCAGGCTGGTGCCCATGTTCTTGTCCTGCAGCGCCAGCTTCTGCCCGACCAGCGGCAGCATCGCCGCATTGGAGAGGTGGAACAGCAGGACGCAGATCGCGAAGACGAGCAGGGGGCGGCAGGTGAGCAGCACCGCGAGGCCGGACGGCTGCTCGCGTCCGGCGCCCGCATCCGCGTCATGCAGCCCGCGGGCCAGATCATGGTTGATGGCGCGGGCGGGGATCGCGAGGATGCAGACGAGGCTTGCGATCGCCATCGCGCCGAGAAGGTAGAAGACCACGGTCGGGCCGAACCAATAGGCGGAGAGGCCTGCAAGCCCGGCTGCGACTGCGTTGCCTGCGTGATTGAAGGTCTCGTTGCGGCCGATGCGCCGGGTGAAGGCGGCATGACCGAAGATGCCGAGCGAGACGGCGGCGATCGCCGGCGGAAACACCACGGCGGCGGCCTGCGCGATGCCTTGCGAGATCGCGACCGGCAGGAATCCCGGAAATAGCGGCAGCGATAGCGACGCCAGGGTCACCATGATTGCAGCGATCGCCATGACCAGCCGCTTCGCCCGCGTCGCGTCGACCAGCGCGCCGGCCGGCGTCTGCGCCACGATGCCGGCGATGGTCGCGATCGACATCACGAGGCCGATGCGCGCCTCGTCCCAATGCTGCTCGGTGAGGAGATAGACGGCGAGATAGGGGCCGAGCCCGTCGCGGACGTCGGCGAGGAAGAAGTTCGCCGCGTCCAGCGCGCGGCCGGCCTGCCTTGCCTGATCGGGGTTTTCGCTCGACATCGGTCTCTCGATCGAGGCTGCGCCCCGGCAGCAACCGATCTCACTGCAGTTTTGTTCCCGCCTTAAAGCTTCACGGCCAGCAACACCGCGCCGGCGCCGATCATGGCAATGCCGATCCAGCCCTGTGCCGTCGGACGCTCGCCGAGAAAAGCGAAAGCAAACAGGGCGACCAGCACGACGCTGAGCTTGTCGATCGGCGCCACCAGCGTCGCGGGCCCGAGCTTCAGCGCCCGGAAGTAGCAGAGCCACGACGCCCCGGTGGCAAGCCCCGACAGCACCAGGAACAGCCATGTCCGCGACGAGACCGCCGAGGGCACGGCGAATTGCCCGGTGAAGAACAGCAGCAACGAGAAGGCGAGCAGCACCACGATGGTGCGGATAAAGGTGGCGAGATCCGGATTGATGTTCTCGACGCCGACCTTGGCGAAGATCGCTGTCAGTGCCGCAAAGCAGGCGGAGAGAAGCGCCCAGGTTTGCCAGGCGGAGAAGAGGGCGGGTTTCATGTCATACAAGGCCTATTGGAGTGCAACTGCGTCGCCGCGACGTCATTGCGAGGAGCCACCCGGTCCCGCCTTCGGCGGGCCGGATGACAGGCTCCGCGACGAAGCAATCCAGAATCTTTCCACGGAAACAGTCTGGATTGCTTCGCTGCGCTCGCAATGACGGAATTTGTGGCGGCAGCGTGGCGCTCCCATAACCCTCACCGCGCCACCGACAGCTTCTCCGTGATCGCCTTGCGCAGGATGCGCGACAGCGACTCCACCGAATACGGCTTCTGGATCAGCTCGAAGCCGCGGTGGGCGTTTTCCGCCAGCACGTTGCTGTAGCCAGAGGTGAGCACGACGGGCAGGCCCGGATAGCGCTCGCGGATCACGCCGGCGAGCTCGACGCCGTTCATGCCGGGCATGATGACGTCGGAGAAGACGAGGTCGACGGCGAATTCGTTCTCGCCGAGGATCGCGAGCGCCGCATTGGCATTGGCGACGCGGCGGGTGACATAGCCGAGGTCTTCCAGCAGCTCGGTCGAGAACTGGCCGACATCGTCGTTGTCCTCGACCACCAGCACGCGGTAGCCGCGCCCGGTGGTGGCGGCCTCGCTAGCGAGCGATGCGGCCTCCTTCTCCGCGGTCGGGCTCTGCACCTGCGGCAGATAGATGGTGAAGGTCGCGCCCTGTCCGTGCGTGCTCGTCACCGCGATGTCGCCTTCGGACTGCTTGGCGAAGCCGAACGCCTGGCTGAGGCCGAGGCCGGTGCCCTTGCCGACCTCCTTGGTGGTGAAGAACGGTTCGAAGATGGCGTCGATATGTTCGGGCGCGATGCCGCTGCCGGTGTCCGCGACCGAGATCGCGACATAGTCGCCGCCGCGCGCGGACTGGGCGCGCAGGCTCGGGATGCCCTCGACCTTGCGCACCGCGATGGTGAGGCGGCCTTCGCCCTCCATGGCGTCGCGGGCGTTGATGGCGAGGTTGATCAGCGCGGTCTCGAACTGCGCGATGTCGGCGACGGTGAAGCAGTCCGCATCGCGGATATCGACGACGATCTCGATCCGGCCGCCGACCAGCGGCCGGATCAGTTGTGCGACGCCTTCAACCTGACTGCCGACGTTGAAGATCTGCGGCTTCAAGGGCTGCCGGCGTGCGAATGCCAGAAGCTGCGCGGTCAGTTTCGAGGCGCGCTCGACAGTGTCAGAGATGGCATCGACATAACGGCGGCGGCGCTCCTCGGGCAGCTCGCGCCGGCGCAGGAAGTCGGTTGCCGAGCGGATGATGGTGAGGAGATTGTTGAAGTCGTGCGCGACGCCGCCGGTGAGCTGGCCGATCGCCTCCATCTTCTGCGACTGCCGCAGCGCTTCCTCGCCACGCCGGCGCTCGGTGATGTCGACGGCCTCGGGCACTGCACCGGTGATGTTGCCGTGGCGGTCGAGCACCGGGCGCATGCCGAACTCGAAATCGCGCTCGCCGATCGGCAGGCGCAGCCGCATTTCCATCCGTACCGGTTCGCCCCTCAGCACGGTGTCGAACGCCTCGCGCACGGCGGCGCTCATGCCGCTCGTGCCGGTGAACCAGGGCGTGTCCCAGAACGGCTTTCCGATCACGTCCTCAGAGCGCGCCTTGACGCCGTCGAGCGCGGTCTTGTTGGCGTAGAGCAATTCGCCCTTGAGGTTGACCAGGCCCTGATACTGGTTGCTCGTCTCCAGGATCGCGCGCAGCCGGGCTTCGTTGGATTCGAGCTCGGCGGTGCGCTCGGCAATGCGCTCTTCCAGCGTTTCGTTGAGCTTCCGCAGCTCGATCTCGGCCTGCTTGGCGACGGTGATGTCGTGGGCGACGCCGATGAAGCCGATATGCTTGCCAGTCGGGTCCCAGCGCGGCTGCGATTCCGAGCGCAGCCAGCGCCATTCACCACCGGCGTTCTTGTAGCGCGCCTCCAGTACGAACGGCTTCAGCGAGGCCTCGCCTTGCACCGATTGCTGCAGCACATGCGGCAGGTCGTCCGGATGGAGCACCTTGCGCCAGTCGAAGGCGATGGCCTGCTCGTAGGGCAGGCCGACGAAGTCGACATAGGCCTGGTTGGCGAAGGAGCGCGTGCGGTCGAGCTTCGTCACCCAGATCGGCACCGGCGCGCTGTCGGCGATCAGCCGGAAGCGCTCCTCGCTCTCCCGCAGCGTCTCGCGCGCCAGCGCCTGGTCGGTGATATCGATATGGGCGCCGACGAGGCGGATGGCACGCCCGCTGCCGTCACGCTCGAACTTGGCGACGACACGGATCCAGCGGGTCTGGCCGTCGCTGGGGCGGATGATGCGGTACTCGGCAGTGTAATCCTCGCTGGTCCCCGACAACGCCTCGAAGAAGTGTTTCACCGCGGCGTCGCGATCATCAGGATGGAGGCGGTTGACCCAATCCTCGTGAGTTTCGTCGACGGCCTCGGGCGGCAGGCCGTGGATCATCAGATATTCGGGCGAGCGGCGGTTCTTGAAACCCTCGCGGAAGTCGACCTCGAGGCCGCCGACCTTGCCGATGCGTTGGATGCGCGCGAGCTCGGCCTCGCGCTCCTGGAGCGCGCGATAAGCCTCGTCGCGCTCGCGCGCGACGTTTTCGAGATGCTGGCGCAGCTTCTCGGCAGCAAGGATCTCGGGCGTAGGATCGTTCAAGGCGTCGGCCGTTGTGATGCTGGAGCGCACGTGCCGGGCCGATATTCACACAGACGAAGCGTGATAGCCATTGCTCAAAAGGAATAGACAGGGAAAGGGCCCACCGAACGGCGTGTGGCGGGTATGAATGAACGCGAGGTCTGGCAATTTGTTCCTGATATTGGAACGAAGAGCCTTCGGCGCGCGTATCTGCGAGGCGCCACAACTGATATTCGTAACGCTCCCTTTCTCAAGAGGCTAAATCTTGAAGCTCTTTGTCTGCCAGTCCTGCGGCAACGTCCTCTATTTCGAGAACCGCGCCTGCGAGCGCTGCGGTCACCGTGTCGCCTTCCTGCCCGAGAAGGAGACGATGTCGGCGATCGAGCCTGACGGGCAGGGTGACGGAGGGACCTGGGCCACGCTCGCCGACAAGGGCAAGGGGCGGATGCTGTGCCGCAATGCCGAGTACGATGCCTGCAACTGGCTGACGGATGCCAGCGATGCCACCGGCTATTGCCGCGCCTGTCGCCATAACGGCATCGTGCCTGATCTGTCCGACCCCGTTCAGCTCGCCGGCTGGCGCGAGCTGGAGGTGGCGAAGCACCGCCTGTTCTACTCCCTGATCCGCTGGAAGCTGCCGCTCCCGACCCGGCAGGAAAACCCGGAGCATGGGCTGATCTTCAATTTCCTCGCCGACGATCCGAACAGCGGCCACAGGGTCATGACCGGCCACGACAACGGCCTGATCACGATTGCGCTGACCGAGACCGACGAGATCGAGCGCGAGCGGCGCCGGCTCGAGATGGGCGAGCCGTATCGCACCCTGCTCGGGCATTTCCGCCACGAGGTCGGGCATTATTTCTGGGACGTGCTGGTTCGCGAAGGCGGTCGGCTGGAGGAATGCCGCGCGGTGTTCGGCGATGATTCCGCCGATTACGGCCAGGCCCTGCAGCGCCATTACGCCGAAGGCGCGCCGCCGGCCTGGCAGCAGAACTTCGTCTCGGCCTACGCCACCACGCATCCCTGGGAAGATTTCGCCGAGACCTGGGCGCACTATCTCCACATCGTCGACACCCTGGAGATGGCCAGCGAGTTCGGCATGGAGGTGCGCCCCAAGGTCGACCGCGACGGGGAGTTGACGGCACGCATCCGTTTCAACCCCTACGAGGCCAGGGACGTCGAGGCTCTCGTCAACGCATGGCTGCCCTTCACCTTCGCCATGAACAGCGTCAACCGCGCCATGGGCGCGCGCGACCTCTATCCTTTCATCCTGTCGGGCGCCGTGGTCGCCAAACTGGGCTTCATTCACAGCCTCGTCCGGGACGGGGCCAAGGACAGGACCGAGGCCGGGACGCCGCAGGCCGCCCCGGGGGCCCGTTAGCCCATTTCGGTCTTGCGCTGGTACGCCAGAGAGGCCGGATTTAGACCGTTGCCTCCGGCCCATTTTGATGTACCACGGGTGCCACACGGCCCGTCCCATAGGCCCCAACGGCCGGGGAAGGGTCCCGCCCAAGGTCGAGACTCAAGAAAAGCATGTTCAAGAAGATCCTGATCGCCAATCGCGGCGAAATCGCCTGCCGGGTCATCAAGACCGCTCGCCGCATGGGAATTCAGACGGTTGCGGTCTATTCCGAGGCCGACCGCGATGCCCTCCATGTCGAGATGGCCGACGAGGCCGTGCTGATCGGCCCGCCCGCCGCGGCCGAGAGCTATCTGGTGATCGAGAAGATCGTCGAAGCCTGCCGCAAGACCGGCGCCGAGGCTGTGCATCCCGGCTACGGTTTCCTGTCCGAGCGTGAGGCGTTTCCGCGCGCGCTGGAGGCGGCCGGCATCGTCTTCATCGGCCCCAACCCTGGCGCAATCGCCGCGATGGGCGACAAGATCGAATCCAAGAAGGCGGCCGCGAAAGCCAAGGTCTCGACCGTGCCGGGCTATCTCGGCGTCATCGAGGACGACAAGCACGCGGTGAAGATCGCCGACGAGATCGGCTACCCCGTCATGATCAAGGCCTCCGCCGGCGGTGGCGGCAAGGGCATGCGCATCGCGCACTCCAAGGCCGAGGTCGCCGAAGGCTTCAACCTCGCCAAGGCCGAGGCCAAGGCCTCGTTCGGCGATGACCGCGTCTTCGTCGAAAAGTTCATCGTCGATCCCCGCCACATCGAGATCCAGGTGCTGGGCGACAAGCACGGCAACGTGATCTATCTCGGCGAACGCGAATGCTCGATCCAGCGCCGCAACCAGAAGGTCATCGAGGAGGCGCCGTCGCCGCTGCTCGATGAAGCCACCCGCCGCAAGATGGGTGAGCAGGCCGTCGCGCTGGCCAAGGCCGTGAACTACGATTCCGCCGGCACCGTCGAGTTCGTCGCCGGTCAGGACAAGAGCTTCTACTTCCTGGAGATGAACACGCGCCTCCAGGTCGAGCATCCCGTCACCGAGCTCGTCACCGGCGTCGACCTCGTCGAGCAGATGCTGCGCGTCGCCGCCGGCGAGAAGCTCGCGATCACGCAGAAGGACGTCACGCTGACCGGCTGGGCCGTGGAATCGCGTCTCTATGCGGAAGATCCGTTCCGCAACTTCCTGCCCTCGATCGGGCGCCTCGTGAAATACCGTCCGCCGGCGGAAGCCAGCCAGGACGGCATCACCGTGCGCAACGACACCGGCGTGCAGGAGGGCGGCGAGATCTCGATCCACTACGATCCGATGATCGCAAAGCTCGTCACGCATGCGCCGTCGCGCGCCGCGGCAATCGAGGCGCAGGCGACCGCGCTGGACTCGTTCTATGTCGACGGCATCCGTCACAACATCCCGTTCCTGTCGGCGCTGATGCATCATCCGCGCTGGCGCGAGGGCCGGCTCTCGACCGGCTTCATCGCCGAGGAATTCCCCAAGGGCTTTGCGGTGCGCGTGCCCGAAGGCGAGGTCGCGCGTCGGATCGCCGCGGTCGGCGCCGCCATCGACCACGTGCTCGGCGAACGCAAGCGTCAGATCTCCGGCCAGATGGGCGGCCGCGTCGTGCAGCGCGAGCGTCGCCGCGCGGTCTGGCTCGACCGTCAGGAGATTTCGCTCGAGGTCGCGCGTGAGGGCGATGCGATCGCGATCCGCTTCGTCGATGCCGACGGCAAGGTCGGCAATGCGCATCTATTGCAGTCCGCATGGAAGCCGGGCGATCCGGTCTGGCAGGGCACCATCGACGGCCATTTCGTCGCGGTGCAGACGCGCCCGATCGCCAACGGCATCCGCCTGGCGCATCAGGGCGTCGAGGTGCCGGTCTATGTCTGGACCGAAGCGGAAGCGGCTTCGGCGCGGCTGATGCCGGTGACGACGGCGTCCGACACCGGCAAGAAGCTGCTGTGCCCGATGCCCGGCCTCATCGTCTCGATCGCGGTGACCGAAGGGCAGGAGGTCAAGGCCGGCGAGACGCTGGCCGTGGTCGAAGCCATGAAGATGCAGAACGTGCTGCGCGCCGAGCAGGACGGCACCGTGAAGAAGATCCACGCCAGCGCCGGCGCGACGCTCGCGGTGGACGCGCTGATTTTGGAGTTTGCGTAAGCGCTCCAGGGCACAACAGGAGACCCTCACCCTGAGGAGCCGCGCCTGCGCGGCGTCTCGAAGGGCGAGGCCACAGCCGGGCCTGCATCCTTCGAGACGCGCGCAAGAGCGCGCTCCTCAGGATGAGGAATTTGGAGTGAGGCACCCATGGCCTTTCGTTCCCGCCGCGAGAAACTGCGCTCCATCCTGTCGGGCGGGGCTTGCGTCCATCCCGGCTCGGTCTACGACGCCATCTCGATCCGCATCGCCGAGGATCTCGGCTTTCCGCTCGGCATGTTCGGCGGCTCGGTCGCCTCGCTCGCGGTGCTCGGCGACCCCGACGTCACCCTGATCACGCTCACGGAGCTTGCCGAGCAGATGCGGCGGATGTCGCGCGCTTCCGCGCTGCCGGTGCTGGTCGATGCCGACCATGGCTATGGCAATGCGCTCAACGTGCGCCGCACGGTGCAGGAGCTGGAGACGGCGGGCGCGGCCGGCCTCACCATCGAGGACACCCTGCTGCCGGCCGCCTTCGGCGAAGCCAAGGCGCAGCTGATTTCACTGGAGGAGGGCGTCGGCAAGATGAAGGCCGCGCTCGACGGCCGCGGCGATCCCTCGCTGGTCATCATGGGCCGCACGGGGGCAGCTTCGATCACCTCGATCGAGGATGCGATCCGCCGTGCCAAGGCCTATGAGGCCACCGGCGTCGATGCGCTGTTCTTCACCGGCATCAAGTCGCGCGCGGAGCTCGAGGCAATCGTCGCCGCCACGCATCTGCCGATCGTGCTCGGTGGCGCGCCGGACGAATTGAACGCGATCGACTATCTCGCGAGCCAGCGCGTGCGCATCGCGCTGCAGGGCCACGCGCCGATCGCAGCCGCCACGCAGGCTGTCTACGACGTCCAGAAAGCGTTGCGAGAGGGTACGCCGCCGAAGGCGCTGAAGGGATTGCCGTCGGCGGAGCTGACCAGCCGCGTCATGCGCGAGGCCGAGGTCAAGGCGCGCAGCACTGACTTTCTCGGGCTGAAGACATGAGCCGGGCGATCCTCCAGGTCATGATCCGCGGGCGCGTGCAGGGCGTCGGCTATCGGGCTTGGGTCGAATACCAGGCGACCGCGAGCGGTCTGGAGGGTTGGGTCCGCAACCGCCGCGACGGCAGCGTCGAGGCACTGTTCGCGGGTGCGCCAAAACATGTCGCCGACATGGTCGCGCTCTGCCGCCACGGCCCGCCATCCTCGCGCGTGGACAGCGTGACGAGCGAGACGGCGAGCGTGGATGAGCTGAACCTGCGCAGGGCAGGGGAAGCGTTCTCGGTGTTGCCGACGGTGTGAGAGCGACGCCTCGCTCCGCACTGGCGGTGCGCTCCATCTCCCCGCACCCAGAGAGGAGAGAGGCGAAGAGCCATCACCGCGGCAGCTTCGAGATCGCCTCGCTCAGCTCGTGGATCTCGTACGGCTTGCGCAGGATCGGGAAGTCGCCGCGCACGCCGGCGGCGACTTCGCTGTAGCCGGTGGCGAGCAGGATCGGCAGGCCGGGGCGGATTTGGCGCAGGCGATGGGCAAGGCTGAGGCCGTCCATCTTGCCGGGCATCACGATGTCGGAGAACACGAAGTCGACGCCGTTTTGCTCGATCTCGCGCAAGGCGGCTTCGGCATCGGCGACGCGCCGCACCTGATAGCCGAGTTGCTCCAGCAGTCCGATGCTGACGAGGGCGACGTCCGGATTGTCCTCGACCAGCAGCACTGTTCCGCTGCCGCGGAACGGGGCTGCCCCCGTCGTCTCCCGCACCGGCGCATCCGTGCCGCGTGGCAAGAGGACGGTGAAAGTCGTGCCCTTGCCGAGCTCGCTTGCAACCTTCACCGTGCCGCCGGCCTGGTGTGCAAAGCCGTGCACTTGGGAGAGGCCGAGACCGGTGCCTTTTCCGATCGGCTTGGTGGTGAAGAACGGCTCGAAGATCTTGTCCACGACGTCGGCGGGGATGCCGAGTCCGGTATCGGCGATGTCGATCGCCACGAACTCGCCGGCGAGCGGTGTCTCCGTGAGCGCGATATTGCGGGCGCGGATCGTCACCGTGCCGCCGTCGGGCATGGCATCGCGAGCGTTGATGACGAGATTGAGCAGCGCGGTTTCGAGCTCGGAGACGTCGGCCGTGATCGGCCACGTCGCGGGATGGATGTCGAGGGCGAGCCGCACGGCGCTGCCGACGCCGGCGTCGAGCACCTCGCGGATGGAGGAGATGCGCTCGGCGACGTCGATCGCCTGCGGATTGACGCTCTGCCGCCGCGCGAAGGAGAGGAGCTGGTTGGTCAGCGCCGCTCCGCGCTTGGTCGCCGTCTCGATCGCGGACATGGCGCGTTCGAGCCTGGCGTCGTCGGGGGGGCCCTTCTTCAGGATGTGAAGGCTGCCGCTGATGATCATCAGCAGATTGTTGAAATCGTGCGCGACGCCACCGGTGAGCTGGCCCAGCGCATCGAACTTCTGGGATTCGGCGAGCTGCTTCTGCATCGCCTCGAGCTTGAGCTGGGCATTGCGGCGTTCGGTGATGTCGCGCGTGATCTTGGCGAAGCCGACCAATTCGCCGTCCTCGTAGATCGGATCGATCACGACGCTGGCCCAGAAGAACGTGCCGTCCTTGCGGACGCGCCAGCCTTCCTCCTCGTAGCGGCCTTTTTCGCGCGCGATGCCGAGCGCCCGCGCGGGCTTGCCGTTGGCGCGGTCGGTCTCGGTGTAGAAGCGGGAGAAGTGCTGGCCGAGGATCTCCTCGGGCGAATAGCCCTTGATGCGCTCGCCGCCGATATTCCAGCTGGTGATGATCCCGCGGGGATCGAGCATGTAGAGGGCGTAGTCAGCTACCGCTTCAACCAGCAGCCGGAAACTCCGTTCGCTCTCGAACAAGTCTCTCTGCTGACTGAACTTTTTTGCCATTCTCGACCCCACCTCGAACGGGGGCAAACGCCTCCAAAGGCGTTTGGTTCCCGTTTCAGGGATGTTTTTTAGGCAAATACGACCGGCGGTATGCACGGCGCAAGCCGCCTGAAGCCCTTGACAGTCGATCGTTCCAGTCAGATATTTCTGTTATGACAGAAACAACCGGAAAGAAGAAACTCCCAGCCGCCGTCGAGCGCTTCATCCTGCATTGGGGCGACATGGGGGATCAGTGGGGCGTCAACCGCTCGGTCAGCCAGATCCACGGGCTGCTTTATCTGGCCGAAGCGCCGATGACGGCCGAAGACATCGCCGACACGCTCGGCATGGCGCGCTCCAACGTCTCCAATTCGCTCAAGGAGCTGCTCGCCTGGAACCTGATCCGGCGGGTGCCGATCCTCGGCGACCGCCGCGATCATTTCGAAGCCGAGACCGACATCTGGGAGGTCGCGGCGCGCATCGCGGCCCGGCGCAAGGAGCGGGAGCTCGATCCCGCGATCACGGCGCTCAGGGCCTGCGTGTCCGATGCCGCCGAGGATCCGGCCATCAATCCGGTCGCGAGCAAACGGCTGAAGGAGATGCTCGCCTTCACCGAGCTCGCCGACCACTGGTTCATGCAGATGCTGAAAGTGCCGCGGCCGCGGGTGGTCGCCTTGATGCGGCTCGGCGAGAAGATCGCCAACCTGCTGCCGCTGGGCAAGGCCAAATAGTTTTGAGGAGGTTGCGATGACGTCGGCGAGATTATCAGGCTCCAACGCACCAACCTCCGCTCACATCAAGCTCCTCGACGATCGCCGCTTCCGCGCGCTGCTGTCGGATGAGGATTGGGGCCGCCTGCCGCTGGCGACCTGGCGGCGCTTCTCCAAGCGCGTCGCCGACGGCGACAGCGTGGTTTATGTCGGGGTGGTCGACGAGATTTCGTTCAGCGACATCGGCTGGTGGTTCGCGCAAGTCGCGCGCCTGATCGGCGGGCCGCTGCCCACGGGGCGCGACACCGGCGTGCCCATGATCGTGACCGTCACCGAGGACGGCGCGACCGGCGGCCAGACCTGGACCCGCATCTGCGCGCGCAAGCGCGGCTTTCCGCAAGTGATCCATTCGGCCAAGCGCTTCGCCGGCCCGACCGGGCTCGAGGAATATGTCGGCTTCGGCGTCTCGATGGCGCTGCGCATCGCAGTCGAGGGCGAGGCGCTCGCCTTCCGCAGCGCGGGTTATGGCCTGCAGCTCGGGCGGCTCTGGATCCCGCTGCCGCATTGGCTCACGCCGGGCGATCTCACCGTGACGCACAGCGATCTCGGCGAGGGCGCCTTCCGCTTCACCCTCGATGTCATTCATCCGCGTTACGGCGCGCTGATCCACCAGTCCGCCGTGTTCAGGGAGGCCGTGTCATGACGCCGCTTTTGTGGACCCTCATCGCCATCCAGATCGCGATGGGCGTGTTCGACACTTTCTATCATCACGAGTTCACCGAGCGCCTGGCCTGGCGCCCGTCGCAGCGCTTCGAGCTGAAGCTGCACGGCATCCGCAACATGCTCTATGCGATCCTGTTCCTGCTGCTCGGCTGGCTCGAGGTCTATGGCGTGCTGGCGCTCCTGGTCGTCGCCGTGCTGGTCGCCGAGATCGTCATCACGCTGATGGATTTCGTCGAGGAGGATCTGAGCCGAAAGCTGCCGCCGAGCGAGCGCATCAATCACACGCTGCTCGCGATCAATTACGGCGCGATCCTGGTGCTGCTGCTGCCGGTGCTGATCGACTGGGCGATGCAGCCGTTCGGCGTGACGGTGGTCTATCAGGGCCTGCTCAGCATCGCTGCGACCGCCTGCGCGGTCGGCGCCGCGCTCTGCGGCGTCAGGGATTTTGCCGCGATGCGCCGGCTCGGCCGCATGCGCAGCGTGCCCGCGCAGGGGCTCGTCGGGAAGTTGCCGGGCCATAAGACCGTGCTGATCACAGGCGCCACCGGCTTCATCGGCAGCCGCGTTGCAGCTAGCCTCAGTGGAGCAGGGCACAACGTCATCGCGCTGATCCGCAACCCCGCCAAGGCCGAGATGCTGCCGCCGCCGGTCAAGCTGATCACCAGCCTCGATCAGCTCGCCGCGGACACGCATATCGACGCCATCGTCAATCTCGCCGGCGAGCCGATCGGCAACGGCCTCTGGACCGAGGCGAAGCGCGCCAGGATCATCGGCTCGCGCGTCGACATGACCGGCGAGGTCGTCAAGCTGATCGCGCGGCTGGAGCGCAAGCCCGAAGTGCTCGTCAGCGGCTCCGCGATCGGCTGGTACGGGCTATGGGCCGACCAAGTGCTGACGGAGTCCGCGAAGTCGCACGCCTGCTTCAGCCACGAGCTGTGTGCGGCCTGGGAGAAGGCGGCACGGCCGGCGGAGGAGCTTGGCGTGCGCGTGGTCTGCTTGCGCATCGGCCTCGTGCTCGGCACCGAGGGCGGCTTCATCACGCGGATGCTGACGCCGTTCGAGTTCGGCCTCGGCGGTCCGCTCGGCACCGGACGGCAGTGGATGTCCTGGATCGAGCGCGACGACCTCATTCGGCTGATCGCCTATGTCATGGCGACGCCCGATCTGTCGGGGCCTGTCAACGCCACCGCGCCGATCCCCGTCACCAACGCAAAGTTCACGGAAGAACTGGGGCGCCGTCTGCACCGGCCGGCGGTGTTCCGCATTCCCGGCGGCCTGCTGCGGCGGATCGGCGGCGGCTTTGCCGACGAGCTCCTGCTCGGCGGTCAGCGCGTGCTGCCGAACAAGGCGCTGAGCCGCGGCTTTGTGTTCAGGCACGAGACGCTGCGCAGTGCATTCGAGGCGATTTTGTGAGATGTCAGGTGGCGGCGATACTCCGAAACGTCGCCGCCACCGCGCGCAGCGCCGCGAGCTTGGCGGGATCGCTGACTTTCGAATGCAGCATCACCTTCGAGCTGCCGAGTTTCGGCAGCTTGTGCGCCGGCCCGATGTCGACCAGCCCGGGCGGTGCGATCCGTCGCGCCAGCGGCGCGATCGCAAGCCCGGCAAGCGCGGCGGCGACCACTGCCGTGACGCCGCCGCCGACAAAGCGCTCGCGCCAGGCGATGCCGGCCTTGTCGAGCGCGCGCACGGCAACGGCGCGGACTCCGCAGGGCGGGGCGAGCGTTGCGAGCGGCAGCGGCTCGCCTTTCGGCAGGCTGAAGCGTCGTGACGCGAACCAGCCAAATTCGTCCTCGGTCAGCTTCTCGCCGCCGCGGCGGCTGCCTTCCTGGCGGACGATCACTGCATCCAACTCGCCCGCGTCATAGGCATCCTGCATCTCGCGCGAGAAGCCGATGGTGACGGCGAGCGTCAGGTTCGACGACATCGCGTGCAGGCGTTCGAGCAGCGGCACAAGCTCGGGGCCTGCGGCATGATCGGAGATGCCGAGCGAGAGCGACTGCGCGGCCGGTGCCTCGCCCGACAGCGCGCGGTCATGCGCCACCATCAGCGCGCGGGCGCGATCGAGAAAGCTGGCGCCGTCGCCGGTGAGCCGCACCGCCCGCGGCGAGCGCTCGACGAGGCGTTTGCCCAGCAAGGTTTCCAGCCGTTGCAGCTTGAGGCTGACAGCTGCCTGCGTGGTGCCCAGCGCCTCGGCGGCGCGCGTAAAGCTCTGGAGGTCGGCAACCAGCAGGAAGGCCTGGACGGTGGCGATGTCGAGTGTGGCTGTCATTATGAATGGTTATCACTGATATCAATAGAGATAAGATACCAAAATGACGAGGGAAGGTCTAGCTTCTCACCAACGCCGCGCGAACAGCGCGACATGTTGAGGAGAACGACAATGCCCCTGATCACCGTGTCCTACACCTCGTCCCGCCAGTCGCCCTCGCTGAAGGCCGACATCGCGAGCGCCGTGTCCGAGCTCACCGCAAAAATCCTGCACAAGGATCCCAAGGTCACCGCCATCATCGTGAAGTCGGTGGACGCCGCCGACTGGTTCGCCGGCGGCAAGTCGCTCGCCGACGAGAGGCTCGCCAGCTACTGGATCGACATCCATGTCTCTGAAGGCACCAACACCAAGGACGAGAAGGCGGCCTATCTCGCCGCGATGTTCAAGCGCATGGCCGAGATTCTGGGCCCGCTGCATCCCGAGACCTATCTGCATGTCGACGAGGTCAAGGGCGATTCCTACGGCTTTGGCGGCCTGACGCAGGAGCGCCGCTACATCGCCGGCAAGCTCGAAGTGTCGCTGAAGGCTGCGTGATGATGCGGGCCGCGGGTGAGGGATCTCACCCGCGGCTTTTGTCGTCAGCTCGCGGCGCGGAACTGAACCTCGGAATTGTTCATAAAACACATCTTGTCGAACAGTTTCAGATCCAGCGGGTTCGGCAGCCTGACATCGCCGAGATCAGGGCAGGGCTTGACCGTGGGGTCATAGGACCGGTCGATCTGCGAGATGAAGACGACGATCAGGCCCTTGTCGCGCGCGAAGGATTTCAGCGCGCGCACCTGAACGGTGAGGTCCGGGTTTTCGCGCCGCTGGTCGAGCAGTTGCAGATAGTCGATCACGACAATCGTGCCGCGGGGAGCCGTGGCCATCTGCTTGACGACGTAGTCGGCGCTGATGACGTCGGAGCAGTCGACCTCGAACAGCCTGTCGAATTGCGCCGGATCGACGCCGATCGCGCGAACGCGGTCGAGGACATCCTTCTCGGTGTATTCGAGCGAGAAGAACGCGGCGCGATGGCCCGACTTCATGGCCTCCACGGCGAGCTCGAGGCTCATCAGCGTCTTGCCCTGGCCGGGGCGTGCGCCGACCAGCACGAGGTCGCCGGGCCGGAATTGCGGGAACAGCCTGTTGGCGGGTGTCATCGCCGCGGCCTTTGCCGCCAGCATGCTCCAGGCGGAAAACCCTTCCGTTGCGGCGACGCGGTCAAGCGCGTCGTGTAGCGGAATGCCTTGCTCGCGCGACAGGCGCTTTGCTTTGCGCTTCAGATGATAGATCGGGGCAGACAACTTCATCGTCAAAACCTCCTATTGCGAGCTGAAACGCAATCCCTCCTTATGCCCGGTGCTCGAACAGTCGGTCCGATGGTTTAGTCGCCCGGCATGAAATGTACTTTCCCGGCGGAGGGGGGAGGCGTGGGCGGCACCTGACGCGAGTATAACCGATTCCCCGGCGCGCTGAGAACGCGCGCGATCGGGACCGAACAGGAAAATGCTAAAGCATGATCCGGAAAAGTGCGCAGCGGTTTTCCGAAAAGATCATGCTCAAACAACGACCTGAAGCGCGATGACGATTCATCCTGATCTCATCGCGCTTTAGACGGCTGCTTCCGGCACCAGCGCCTTGGTCGGCCCGAACAGTTCCTCGAACGCCTGCCGGAGCGCGACGTCGACATCGGCCATCGTCACGAGCTGACCGAGATCGACCAGCGATGTGACGCCGTAGCGGGGATCTGCGACGCCGCAGGGCACGATGCCGGCGAAGTGCTCCAGCTCCGGCTCGACATTGATGGCGATGCCGTGGAACGAGACCCAGCGCTTCAGCCGCACGCCGATCGCCGCGATCTTGTCCTCGTGCTCGGGTCCCTTGTCGGGCCGCTTCACCCAGACGCCGACCCGGTCTTCGCGCCGCTCGCCGCGGACGTTGAAGGCGGCCAGCGTCTTCAGGATCAGCTCCTCCAGGCTCGCGACATAGGCCCGCACGTCCGGCCGGCGGCGCTTGAGGTCGAGCATGATGTAGGCCACCCGCTGGCCGGGCCCGTGATAGGTGAGCTGCCCGCCTCGCCCGGTGGCGAAGGTCGGGAATCGGGCATCGAGCAGGTCGCTGTCCTTGCCCGAGGTGCCGGAGGTGTAGAGCGGGGGGTGTTCGAGCAGCCAGACCAGCTCCGGCGCCTCGCCCGCCGCGATTGCGGCCACCCGCGCCTCCATTTCGGCCACCGCCTCCGGATAGGGCACCGGGGCGTCCGAGATTCGCCATTCGACGGGCGCGCCGCCGGCGGCGGAAAACGACGTCAAATCGAGGTCTTGGCGGGCGTTTTGGCGGGGGTTTTGGGGCGAATTAACCATTGGCTAACCATAACGTGGTGATCATTGCGGGAGCAAATGCCAAGTCCTTTGGCCCTGGTCCCAAGTTGCGGCGGTCCTGACAGTGCCCACTCTCGATAAAGTCACCGTGGATCTCATGGTCGTCCTCGGGACGACCACCATGCCGATCCATCAAGTATTACGTCTTTCCCGCGGCGCCATCATCGAGCTGGACGCAACCGAGGCCGACGAGGTCAAGGTTTTGGCCAATAACCTGCCGGTGGCCTCCGGCGTCGTGCTGGTCGATCGCAACCGAATCGCGGTCGAGGTCAAGCAGATGCTGCCCCGCACGCAGGGGACCAGATAGATAGGACCGATCCGGGCAGGGATGGGATTTTCCTGCCAAGCTTGTGGAATTCAGGGCCTTTGCAGGCTTGTATCCCCCTGATGGATTTGTTAGATCGGCGGCCGCTGATCCGGCCAGCCTAACGACCTCAGGCCGGTATCTCCTAGCGCTCGTGGCGGAACTGGTAGACGCGCTGCCTTGAGGTGGCAGTGGGTAACACCGTGGGGGTTCGAGTCCCTCCGAGCGCACCACCTCACAAAAATCACTTTGAAATTGCTTCGGTTTTTGGCCGTAGCGTAGCTGGCCGCTTTCGAGCCGGACGCAAGTCTGGCGGCCTTGTCCTCCGGCACCGGCTGTCTGCACGCCGCCGGCAGCGGAAGGGCCACAAAGAGGATCACCAAAGAGACTCGTCTCATTCTTCGCACGCCAGCAGCGGGCGCCGAGGAAATGCGGTATCGCGCCCTTCGTCGGCCATCGCATCATTCGGGTTCACGGCCCGCCAGCACCGCCTTGCACTTGGCCGCAAAGGCGTTGAGGTACGCGCCCATCTCGCTCGCCAGCGCGTCGGAGCGTTCGACATTTTGCAGGCTCATGTTGAGTGCGTAGACCGGAAGCCCGTCCAGCACGATGGGCGTTGCGACGGCGAGAACGGCAGGCTGCCACGACACCGCGCAATAGCCGTCGCGTTCGACGGCGCTGATCGATCTCCTGACGTCCGCAAGCAGCGTCTTCGTGGCCGCGGCGCTGCGCCGTCTGAAGAGCTTTAGCAATCGCTCGCGCTCGGCTGTGCCTATGCCGGCCAGATACGCGCGACCGAGCGACGTCAACTCCATCGGCACCTGCTGCCCGGCGACCACGTTGCGCAGCGCCGCGCGGGGGCTGTAGCGGATCGATTCGAGATACACCATCATGGTTCGATCCGCGGTCGCCAGCCCCACGTTGAGCCGGCGCTTCGCCGATTCGGCCCGCATCATCGCTCCGATCGTGTTGAGCACGGGTGATCCCGTTCGCATCGCGTGACCGATGCTGATGACGGACGCGGCCAGTCGGTAGGCTCTCTCCGCGTGGACTTCGTCGAGCATTCCGGAATTGACCAGCGTTCGCGTCAGCCGGCTGATCGTCGAGCGCGGCAATCCTGTTCGCTCCGCAATCTCGCCATTGCCCAGCGTGTCGACGCCGGGCCGGAAGGCCCTGAGGATCTCGATGCCCCGTTCGAGCGACCGGTTGCCGTCAACCCCGCCCGCATATCTGCGCGCCTGCGCCACATCCAGCCTCCCAGGGAATTCTCGCCAAGCCATTCTCACCGAGCCATTTCCACTAAGTGGAATTAGGGGGATGTTCCCGACAGTGCAAGCCGATATAGGCACCGGGAAGAAGAATGCCCCCGGCCGCACGGCTCATCGAGGAAACGGCACGGCCTGAAATCGGCATTCGTGAGCGCGCACGGAGCTTGCCATGTCCTATCAGCTCATCGAATTTTCCGTCGAAGCCGGTGTCGCGACGATCGCATTCAACCGGCCGGAACGGCGCAACGCCATGAGCGACGACATGCGCGCCGAGTTCGTCGATGCGCTCGAAACCGTCGCCCGCGACAAGGCGATCAAGGCCCTGGTGCTGACCGGGCGTGGTAACGCCTTCTGTGCCGGCGGCGACATCAGCGGCATGAAGCGCCGGCTCGAGGCGCCGCAGGGCGAGGTCGCATTCAACGGATGGAGCCGTCAGCAGGGCGTGCACCATGTGCAGTCGTTCCTGCTGGGTCTGCCGAAACCGACCATCGCCGCCGTCAACGGTGCCGCGGCGGGCCTCGGTGCGGATACCGCGCTGGCCTGCGACTTCGTGATGGGAACGGAGCGATCGAAATTCACCTGGTCCTACATCAAGCGAGGCCTGATCCCCGACGGCGGCGGCCTGTATTTCCTGCCGCGCCGCGTCGGGCTTCCCAGGGCCAAGGAACTCATCTTCACCGGGCGCATGGTCGAAGCCGACGAAGCGCTTTCGCTCGGCATCGTCGATCGCAAGGTGGCCTCGGCCGATCTCCTGCCGGCAGCGCAGGCCTGGGCGGCTGAACTGGCTCAGGGATCTCCCACGGCGCTCGCGTTGGGCAAGAAGATCCTGAACGAGACCTTCGAGCATTCCGCGCATGACGTCTTCAGTCTCGGCAGCCAGGCGCAGGCCATCTGCTACACCAGCGTGGAGCATCGGGACGCCGTGACGGCGTTCCTCGCGCAATCCGCATCGAAGGATTGAGCGATGGATGCCATCGAACGGCTGATCCGACCGCGCAGCGTCGCCATCATCGGCGCCTCGGCCGACCCGAGCAAGACGTCGGGGCGACCGGTCTCCTACCTCCGGAAGCACGGCTTTGCGGGCGCGATCTATCCCGTGAATCCGAAGGTCGCGGACATCGGCGGTCTTGCCTGCTACCCCGACGTCGCCTCTCTGCCTGATGTGCCCGATGTTGGCATTGTCCTGCTCGGCGCGGAGCGTGCGCATGTCGCGGTGCGCGAATTGTCGGAGCGCGGCGCTGCTGCGGCGATCGTCCTTGCCAGCGGCTTTACCGAGACCGGGGCGGAAGGCGCCGAGCGCCAGAAGCAACTGATGGAAGCGGCCGGATCGATGCGCCTGCTCGGGCCGAACACGATCGGTCTCGTCAATCTCACCGACAATATCGTGCTGTCGGCGTCCGGCGCGCTGGCGATGGATCACTTCCCGACCGGCGCGATCGGACTGGTCTCGCAAAGCGGAGGCATCCTCGGCGCCCTTTTGTCGCGCGCTGCGGCGCGTGGAGTAGGGCTGTCCAAGCTGGTGTCGACCAGCAACGAAGCCGATCTCGAGCTCGCGGACTTCATCGACTTTCTCGCCAAAGACGACGCAACCAGGGTCATCGCGCTCTACGTCGAGGCGATCCGCAATCCGGCTCGCTTTCGCGAGGCTGTGCTCAAGGCGCGTGCCGCCGGCAAGCCCGTTGTCGCCTTCAAGATCGGGCGCTCGGAGGCGGGTGCAAAGGCGGCCGTCTCGCACACCGGGGCGCTTGCGGGTTCAGACCGCATGTACGACGCCCTGTTCAGGCAGCTTGGCGTGATCCGCGCCAAGACGTTCGACGACCTGCTCGACATTCCCGCAGCCCTTGCCGCGGAACGGAAGCTGTCCGGTAGGCGCGTGGCGATCCTGACCTCGACCGGCGGCGCCGGCACGATCGTGTCCGACAGTCTCGGCGTCGCGGGCTTTGCAACACCCGCTCCCGACGCCGAGACGGCCGCCCAATTGCGCAGCCTTCAATCGGGATCGCACACCGCGCTCGATCGCAATCCGATCGACGTGACCCTGGCCGGCCTTCAGCCGGACCTGCTGCGCGCTGCGATCCGTATCCTGCTCGCAAGTCCCTCCTACGATGCGCTCACGATCATCGTCGGCTCGTCGGCGGTGGGAGCGCCGACGCTGATGGCCGATGCCATCCGCGATTGCCTGCCGATGAGCGACAAGCCCGTCATTGCCTATGTCAGTCCCTACGCGCCCGAGGTGGTCTCCGTTCTCACCGGGCGAGGCGTCCCGGCGTACACGTCCGCCGAGAGCTGCGCTGCCGCGCTCGACGGGCTGTTGCACGCCGGAATGCCGGAGCAGGTCCAGACGCCGGGCTCGATCCGGCCGGCGGTAAATATAAGCGACGTCCCGGCGGGATCGCTGGATGAGGCGCAGGCCAAAGCGCTGTTCGGCCGCTTCGGCGTTCCGATCGTGGCGGAGAAGGTGGTCGCAACATCAGCCGAAGCCGAGCAGGCGGCGCGCGACTTCGGTGGCCGGGTCGTTCTCAAGATTCTCTCGCGCGAGATCGCGCACAAGAGCGACGTCGGCGGCGTCGCGGTCGGCCTGACCGCGGATGCGATTGGCGGCCGCCTCACGGCGATGGCGGAGCAGGTCGAGGAGAGGGCGGGGCAACGGCCCGAACGGTTCCTGGTCCAGGAGATGGTCTCAGGCGGCGTCGAGATCATTCTCGGGATGCATCGCGATCCCCTGGGCACCGCAATCCTTCTCGGCATGGGCGGCGTGTCCGCCGAACTGTTCAAGGACACGACGATGCGTCTGCTCCCGCCGGAGGGCGGCCTCGGTCTGGCCGAAGCCAGGGCGATGGCGCGCGATCTCGTCACTTGGCCGTTGCTGGACGGATTTCGAGGCCGGCCGAAATGCGATGTCGAAGCGCTCGCAGCAACGATCGTCGCTTTCTCGCGCATGGTTGCGCAACTCGGCGACCGCCTCGCCGAGGCCGAGATCAATCCGGTGTTCGTGCTGCCGGCAGGCGAGGGCGTGAAGGCCGCCGACGGATTGGTCGTTCTCAATGTCTGAACAAAATCGGATGGAGCTTAAAATGGCCCTTGGCGAAATCATCGATCACGACGGCGTTCGCGGGAAGAGTTTCGCCGTTCGCCGCCGGCTGAACCTCGCCGTCCTCGCCTGTGCCGTCATGCCGATGGTCACAGGACTGGGAGTTGCGCCAGCACGCGCCGAATATCCCGAGAAGATCGTCAAGATCGTGGTGCCCTTCGCCGCCGGTGGCGGGACCGACATCATCGCGCGAACGACGGCGCAGGACATCCAGGCGGACCTCGGCAAATCAGTCATCATCGAGAACAAGCCGGGCGCCGGGACCATCATCGGAACCCAGACAGTGGCCACCAGCGATCCCGACGGCTATTCGTTGCTGATGGCGACCTTCGCCCACGCGGTCAATCCGAGCCTGTACAACAAGCTGCCCTTCGATCCGCACAAGGATTTCGCTGCGGTCTCGCTGATCGCGCGATCGTTCAACATCGTCGTCGTCAACCCCGCGTCCAAGATCAACTCGATCTCCGATCTGATCGCTGAAGCAAAGGCCAATCCGGGCAAGCTCAATTTCGGTACGTTCGGCACCGGTACCTCGGCTCATCTCGCCGGCGAGCTGTTCAATGCGATGGCCAAGGTCAAGATGACGGCGGTGCCCTACAAGGGCGCGGCGCCCGCCATCAGCGATCTCCTGGGCGGGCAGATCGACGTGATGTTCACCACCGTGGCAAGCGCGGCCTCGCTGGTGGCTGCGGGCCAGCTCCGGGCGCTGGCGGTCACATCCGCCGAGCGGTCGACGGCGTTCCCGCAATTGCCGACCGTCGCCGAGGCGGGGGTGCCCGGCTATGCCGCGGAGTCGTGGTACGGCTTGTACGCTCCGGCCAGGACGCCCGCTCCCGTGATTGCGCGCCTGAATCAGGCGGTCGCAAAGGCGGTTCAGTCCGGCGGTTTCAAGCAACTCGAGGCAAACGAAGGCCTCATCATGGTCGGCAGCTCCCCGGAAGAGCTCGATCGCTATGTCGCCCAGGAGGAGGACCGCTGGCGCAAGCTGGTCAAGGACGCGAATATCGAGGTGCAGCAATGAGCCGTCGGTTGATGAGCTGCACCAGGGTGCTCTCCAATCCCCCGGAGAGCTGATGGTGATGCCTTCCTTGTAATACGGCTCGACCGCATCGGTTGCCGGCGCGACCGGAATGGTCGACGAGCAATGACACGACCGTATCGGCAGCATCGGCCGTGGCGCGCCGTTTTGCACAACAGTTCCAGCCTGTCGGCGCGGGTGCGCCGGTAGGCCTGATCCGCTCGCTATTTCAACGGCTTCGTACGATCGACAGCGCGCCACGCCGGCTGCTGCCTTCTACTGTGCATGGGGTTGTTTTCGCACTTTTTGTTTGTCGCCCTGCGCGGCTCAGCGCTCGCGCAGGCTTTCCTGGCCGTAGCGGATCAGCGGCGAGAGCACATAGGAGATGATGCGGCGGGAGCCGGTCTTGATCTCCACCGTCACCGCCATGCCGGGCGCGAGGTTCACCACCCGCCCATCGACGTCCATCTGGGCGCGGTCGAGCGAGACGCGGGCGGAGTAGACCAGCTCCTGGCCCTTCGGCTCGCTGGAGGCGGTGTCGGTGCCAGCAGGGGTGTCGCCGGGCTTTTCCGGCGGCTTCTGGCGGACGATGGCGTCCTGGGAGACGCTGAGCACCTTGCCCTGGCGCAGGCCGTAGCGGGTGAAGCTGAAGGTGTCGACCTTGATTGCGGCTTCCTCGCCGGGGTTGACGAAGCCGATGTCCTTGTTCGAGATCATCGCCTCGATCTCGAGGCCGCCTGAGGTCGGCACCACCACCATCAGCGTCTGCGCCGGCGTCACCACGCCGCCGACCGAGTGCACGGCGAGCTGCTGGACGATGCCGTCCTCCTGCGCGGCGAGGCGGAGCAGGCTGGTGCGCTGCTCGGCCTTGACGATGTCCTGGCGCAGGCCCGCCGCCTTCTGCTCGGCTTTCGCGAGCTCGTCGAACAGGCCGCGATTGTACTCCGCCTCGGTCCGCCGCAGCGTCTCCTCGATGCCTCCGACGGCAGCATCCGCCTCGGCGAAGTGGCTCTTCTGGACCAGCAATTCCTGCTGTTGTGCGACCAGATCCTGCGTCTCCGTCAGATATTGCAATTTCGAGCCGAATTCGCGATCGACGAGATATTTTCGCACGTCGACCCGCTGCTGCATGATCGGGATCAGGGCGCTGATCTTGCCGATCGTAGCCTCGGTGGTCGAACGCTCGGCCTTCTTCTGCGTGCCCTGCCATTCGAGCGTGGTGATCTTGGCCGCCTGCTCGGCGGTCTGCGAGGCCAGGAAGCGCTTTGCGGTGCGGATCTGCTCGGAAGTCGCGCGCGCGGGCGGGGTGAACTTGCTGGGATCGCCGCCAGCCAGCGCAGCGCGCAGGCGGGCGATGTCGAGCTCGCTCGCGAGCAAATCGCTCTGGAGGTGGCCGAGCTCGGCCTGGCTCATGGTGGGATCGAGCTCGATCAGGAGGTCGCCGGCCTTGACGCGCTGACCGTCCTGCACGTGGATCGCGCGGACGACCGCGGTCTCGAACGGCTGGATCACCTTGGTGCGGCCATCAGGCACGATCTTGCCGGTCGCGGTCGCGATGATGTCGACGGTGCCGATGCTGGCCCACACCAGCGCGATCAGGAACACCGCCGAGATCGACGCGGAGATGGCGCGGCCGATCGGCGAGGGCGGGGTCTCCACGATCTCGAGCGCCGCGGGCAGGAACGCCAGCTCGTCGCGCGTACGCGTCGGCCGGCGCAGCGACGCCAGCATGGCCTTAGCCGACTTCATGGAGGCCTGCCTGGACACGATGCAGCGTGGCGTAGCGGCCGCCGCTGCGGATGAGCTGGTCGTGCGAGCCGTCCTCGACGATGCGGCCGCGCTCGATGGTGATGATGCGGTCGGCGGTGCGCACGGTCGACAGACGATGGGCGATGATCAGCACGGTGCGGCCCGCGGTGATCTCGCGCATGTTCTGCTGGATGATGCGCTCGCTCTCATAGTCGAGCGCGCTGGTGGCTTCGTCGAAGATCAGGACGCGCGGATTGGTTGTCAGCGCGCGCGCGATCGCGATGCGCTGGCGCTGGCCGCCGGACAGCGTGCTGCCGCGCTCGCCGATCACCGTGTCGTAGCCGTCCTGGAGCTCGAGGATGAACTCGTGCGCACCGGCGAGTTTGGCCGCGGCCACGACCCGCTCCATCGGCAGCGCGGGATCGGCCAGCGCGATGTTGTCGCGCACCGAGCGGTTGAACAGCATGTTCTCCTGGAGCACGACGCCGACCTGCCGGCGCAGCCAGGTCGGGTCGACCGCGGCGAGATCGTTGCCGTCGACCAGGACGCGACCGGCCTCGGGCAGATAGAGCCGCTGGATCAGCTTGCCGAGCGTGCTCTTGCCGGAGCCCGAGGTGCCGACGATGCCGACGATCTGGCCGGCGGGAATCTTCAGGTTGATGTCGTTGAGGATCTGCGGCCCGTCGACGCGGTAGCGGAAGCCGACATGTTCGAAGCTGATGTCGCCGCGAATGGCGGGCAGCGCCGCGCGCCCGGTGCGATGGGTCGGCTCGGGCACGGTGTTGAGGATGTCGCCGAGCCGCTCGACCGAAAGACGCGCCTGATGGAAATCCTGCCAGAGCTGGGCGAGGCGCAGGACCGGCGCGGTGACGCGGCCCGACAGCATGTTGAAGGCGACGAGCTCGCCGACCGTGAGGCTGCCGTCGATCACGAGCTTGGCGCCGAAATAGAGCAGCAGCGCCATGTTGATCTTGCTGACGAACTGCACCGCCTGGCTTGCGACATTGCCGAGATTGACGACGCGGAAGCTCGAGGCGACGTAGCCTGCGAGCTGCTCCTCCCAGCGCTTCTGCATCTGCGGCTCGACCGCCATCGCCTTGAGCGCTTCGACGCCGGTGACGCTCTCGACCAGGAATGACTGGTTCTCCGCGCCGCGCTTGAACTTCTCGTCGAGACGATAGCGGAACAGCGGCGAGGCGCCGGCCGAGATCACGATGTAGAGCGGGAACGAGGCCAGTACGATCGCGGTCAGCAGCGGCGAGTAGAACGCCATCAGGCCGAGGAAGACGAAGGTGAAGAACAGGTCGATCACCAGCGTCAGCGCCGAGCCGGTGATGAAATTGCGCAAATTCTCCAGCTCACGGACACGGGCCACGGTGTCGCCGACCCGCCGTGCCTGGAAGTAGGACAGCGGCAGCGCCAGCAGATGGTGGAACAGCCGCGCGCCGAGCTCGACGTCGATGCGGTTCGTGGTGTGGGAGAACAGGTAAGTGCGCAGCGCGCCGAGCACGACCTCGAAGATCGAGATCGCGACGATACCGGCGACCAGAACGTCCAGCGTGCCGAGGCTGCGATGCACCAGCACCTTGTCGATCACCACCTGGAAGAACAGCGGCGAGACCAGCGCGAAGATCTGCAGGAAGAACGAGGCGAGCAGCACCTCGCCGAGCAGGCCGCGATAGCGGTTGATCGCGCCCATGAACCAGGTGATGTCGAAACGCCGCGACAGGTCGGCGAGGCCCGCGCGCTTGGTCATCAGCACGATGCGGCCGTCCCAGAGCACCTCGAACTGCGCTTTGGTCAGCATCTGCGGGCGCGGCGAGCCCGGATATTGCACGATCGCCTTGCCGTCGCCGGCCTTGCCGAGGATCAGGAAGCCGCCGTCGCGGAGCGCGACGATGGCGGGTAAGGGCGTCTTGTCCAGCCGCTCCCAACTCGTCCTGACCAGCCGTGCCTTGATGTTGAACTGCTTGGTACACCGCAGCATCTCGGTGGTGCCGATCGTGACGCCGCCGAGTTGATGGCGGAGCTGCTCCGGATCGGCTGGCACGCCCAAAAACTGGAGCATCATGACGAGCGCCGTCAGCCCCGGGTCGGTCGGCGGCTTCGGGACGGCTTGGACCGGCGGCTCCGTGGCGGCCGCATCCCGTGAAATGGTCTCGTTCAGGCTCATCGGCTGCGAATATCCGCGGGTCTCGGCGTCCGGACGATCTCACGGACAGGGGGCCCGCCGACCGGCAGGGCCGCCGATAGCTAACGCGGCTATGTTACGGTTTGATAACTATGTCAGGCCGCTCACATAACTGTCGAATTCGACGATTTGCGGCGGCTCATTGCAGAGCGGCGGGAGGCATTGGCCTCCCGCCGCGGTCGCAGTGCGCGACCCGGGGCGGACCCCGGTACGCAGGTCGTATCGGTCGGATCAGCCGTGGCTGGCCAGCGTGGTCTGCTGCTGCGTCGTGTCTGAAGACACGGGGCTGCTCTCGATGCCGGCATCCGGGACGATGCTCGCCGACTGCTGCACCAGCAGCGACAGCGAGATCGTCGATCCGCCGTGGCCGTCGTCGGTGACGTTGAGCTCCGTGCCGGACTGTACGCCCGCGAACTGGTAGGCGTAGGTACCCGAGTTGGTGGCGAGCGTCAGCGTCGAACCGTCGAAGATGAACGACGAGACTGAAACGTTGAGCAGGTCGATCGTATCGCCGAGTTCGAAGTTTGACACCGTGCCGGTCAGGCCTGATGCGGCCTCGAGCGACAATGTCGCAGCCGAGCCGGCGAAATCGACATCGTGCTGGACGCCTCCGGCGTAGACATGCTCGACCCCGCCCGCAAGGTGGGTGTTGTCGGCCGTACCTGCGACGTCGAGCTCGCCGCTGTTGAGCGTCGTGCCGGACGTCGTTCCGATGACGAACCCGACTCCGCCATTGATCGTCGTGGATGCAGCCGAGCCACCGGCGTCGACATAGAGCAGACCGCCGCCGTTCACCGTCGTCGCCGTCACCGATCCGCCGGCGCCAACGTACGAATTGCCGCCGTTCTCGATCACGGTGTTCGCAGCGACGCCGCCGTCCAGAACCTGCTGGTTGCCGCTGAGGTGCGTGCCGGAGACGGTGGCATGGTAGACATCCTGGAATCCGCCCGCCGTAACGATCGTGCCGGCCGCGCTGCCGCCGTGGTAGACGTGCTGCGCGCCGCCGTTCTTGACCGTCACACCGGTCGCGACGCCGCCGCCCTGGGAGCTGCCGCCACCGACCGAGCCGCCGGTTGCCGTGCCGTCGACATACTGGAAGCCACCGTCGATCACGGTGTCGCTGGCCGACCCGCCGGCATCGATGTACTGGAAGCCGCCCGTCTTGACCAGCGTGCCATCGCTGGCGCCGCCAGCGCCGACATACTGGTAGCCGCCGCTCTCGACCGTGGTGTCGATCGCCGTTCCGCCCGCCAGCACCTGCTGGTTGCCGCTGAGGCTGACGTTGCTCACGGTCGAATTCGAGAACACGTCTTGATAGCCGCCGGCCGCAACCGTCGTATTGGTCGCGTTGCCGCCGAAGTAGACGTGCTGCGCGCCGCCAGCCTGCACGGTCGTATCGTTCGCTGTTCCGTAGGCGTACTCAATGCCACCAGCGAGGATGGTCGCGTGTTGTGCGGTGGCACCGGTCTCAACGCCGACGATGCCGCCGTTCCCGATCGTGATCTGCCCGGAGACGTTGCCGCCGGAGACGACATCGAGGATGCCCGCGCCGAGGACGACGTAGCCCATCGCGGTGGTCGTCGATGCATTGACCGAGGTCGTACCGGTCGAGACGAGGGTCGGCGCCGCGAAAGTGGTCGAGGTGCCGCTGTTGCCGGCTGCGTCGGTCGCCTTCGCGCTCAGATTGTTCGCGCCTTCCGTCAGAGTCACGCCCGACAGGCTCCAGGAGCCGTCGATGCCTGCCGTTGCCGTGCCCACCAGGGTGGCGCCGTCATAGATCGACACCAACTGGCCGGCTTCGCTCACGCCGTTCACCGTCACGGTCGGCAGATTGCCGTTGTCGAGCACCACGCCGGTAACCGCAACAGCCGGCGCAACCGTGTCGACGATCACGTTGATCGCGGTGGCAGCATCGCTCACGGCGCCGGTCGTGTCGGTGACCTTGGCCGTGATGGCGTGAGCCGCATTGCCGAGCACGCCGGTCTGGATGTCGACGTAACCGCGCGCGATGTCGGCGAGCGAGAGCGTCACGGCGGTGCCGATCGCGGTCTGGCCGTCGAACAGCTGCACGACGTCGCCGGCGAAGTTGCTGCCGGTCGAGATGCGGACGGTCAGGTTGGTGTCGTTGGTGCTGGCACCGTTGGCGAGCGCGCCGGTGTTCGGCGAGACGTCGTCGGTGACCGAGACGATGGTCGGGGTGGTCGGGGCGTTCGACAGGTTGAAGATCTGCGCGGTGATGCCGTAGCCCGAGTTGTCGCCGAGCGTCTGGCTGAAATCGGTCCAGCTGATCACGAAGCCGCCGTTGGCGAGCGCCGCGACGTTCGGATAGAGCTGGTTGCTGCCGATCTGAGTGTTGACGACATACTCGCCGCCGATCTTGCTGCCGGCCGCGTCATAGACCTGCGCCTTGATCGCGGGGCCATTGCCGTCGCCGACGCCTTCGTCCGACCAGGTCACGACGAAGCCGCCGCCCTTCAGTGCGGTGATGCTCGAGAAGCCCTGGTTGCCGCTGGTCTGGGTGTTGGCCTGGAATTCCGAGCCGACCTTGACGCCGCCGGCGGTGAAGACCTGCGCGCGGATCTCGCCGGCGGTGTCCTCGAAGCTGATGACGAAATTGCCGTTGGCAAGGCCGGTCACGCCGGCAACCATGCGGGCGTTGTAATAGGCCTGGTCGACGGTGAACTCGGCGCCGACCTTGGTCGCGCCGCTCGCGCCCGGGTGGAACACCTGGCCGCGGACTTCCCAATTGCCGGTGCGGAAATCGTTCCAGGTGACGACGAAGTCGCCATTGCCGAGCGTGGCGATCGAGGCGCGCTCCTGGTCGAAGCTCGGGTTGCTCGAGTTGACGAGGAATTCGGAGCCGACCTTGGCACCGCTCGCGTCATAGACCTGGGCCTTGACGTCGGCGGCCGACGAGCCCTGGTTGGTCCAGGCGACGACGAAGCCGCCATTGGGCAGGCCGGTGATGGCCGGGGTGTTCTGGTTGTTGGCGGTGACGGAGTTGATCACGAACTCGCCGCCGACCGGCGCGCCGTTGGCGCCGTAGATCTGCGCCTTGATGTCGCCGCTCGTGGAGTTCTGGTCCTGCCACGAGATGACGAAGCCGCCATTGCTGAGGCCGGTGACGACCGGGGTCGCCTGCGAGCCGGTGGTCTGGGTGTTGACGAGGAATTCGCCGCCGACCTTGCTGCCGTCGGCCGCATAGACCTGGGCGTGGACAGCGGAGCCGCTGGCATCGCCGAGCGAGCTGCTGCCGCTGGTGGAGCCGGCGAGGCCGTCCTGCCAGGTGACGACGAAGCCGCCATTGGTGAGGCCAGTGACGGAGGGATACCATTGGCTGCCAGCCGTCTGGCTATTGACCTGGAATTCGGTTCCTATTTTTACGACGGTGGTCATAACATAACCTCAAGTGATGCTGAAGGGAGCGCTGAAAGGACTGGATTTTCGTGCTGCCTGCTCGTTTTGTGGAGGCATGCGCGAAAGCCCGCATGCGCTCTAAACGATCTGTTTATGATGTTTTATGATACATTTTTGCGCAATGTGCGGCATTTTGTCCGGAGTAATGTTGCATCAATGATATGAAGCGCCTCCGCCGGATGCAGCCGAGGCGGGTACCGCCAATGTTATGCAATCGCGCGACGCGTGTATCTTCAGTGTGGGCACGCGCGAAAAGATACCGCCGCCGCTGACAAGCCGGCGACTCGCGCTGCCTGCGCGATCTGCTGCGCTGATAACTTTCTGATCGGAGAAGATGAGCGGGCATCTGCCCGATGACGCCGGCCGGAGCGTGGCTCTGACGGCCGCAAGGCCGTACCGGGACGTGTCCCGGGTACGGCGATGTCGTGCGAGCTCAGCTCTGGGCGTGAACCAGCGAGGTGCTCTGGGGATCGGAGCTCTGCGGCGTGATCGCGCCTTCGCCCGCATCCGGCACCAGGCTGGCCGAGAACTGCGAGAGCAGCGACAGCGATACCGACGTGCCGCCATGGCCGTCGGAGGCCACGTTCAACGCGGTGTTGGCCTCGACGCCGGCGAACTGATAGGCGAGGGAGCCGTTGCTGGTCGTCAGCGTGAGCGTGGAGCCATCGAACGCGTAAGACGTCACCGCGAGGTTGCGGAAGTCGATGACGTCGCCGACCTCGAAATTCGAGATCGTGCCGGCCAGGCTGGACGGGCTCTCGAGATAGATCGTCGAAGCCGAACCGGCGAAATCGATCCCGTTCTGGACGCCGCCCGTATAGACATATTCAGCGCCGCCGGCGAGACGGGTGTTGCTGGCGGTGCCTGCGACATCGAACTCGCCGCTGTTGACGATCGCGCCTGAGGCCGAGCCCGCCACGAATACGAAGCCGCCGTTGACCGTCGTGGAGGCCGCAGAGCCGCCGGCATCGACATATTGCAGGCCGCCGGCGTTGACGGTCGTTCCCGTCGCCGAAGCGCCTGCGCCGATGTACTCGTTGCCGCCGGCGACGATCACGGTATCGGTTGAGGTGCCGGTGCCCAGAACCTGAAGGCTGCCGCTCACCTGGCTGCCCTGCGCGCTGCCGCTCGTGACCTGCTGGAAACCGCCGGCCTGGACCGTCGTCGTGATTGCGGTGCCATCCAGCACGATGTGCTGAATGCCGCCGCTGCTGACGGTGGTGTTGGTGGTCGTGCCTGCGACTTCCTGGACGCCGCCGCCGAAGACGACGCTGTCGTTCCCCGCGCCGAGCACGTATTGATACCCGCCGTTGTTGATCGCGGTGCCGTTGGCCGTGCCGTTCGCAGCGATATATTGCAGCCCGCCCGACGAAACGATGGTTCCGTTGGTGGTTCCGCCGGCGGCCACGAACTCATTGCCTCCGTTGACTATGATGGTCGCATAGGTCACGCCGCCGGTATGAACCTGCTGTGAGCCGGCCAGCGTCGTTCCGTTGACGGTGGCGTTCATGACGTCCTGGTAGCCGCCGGCGCTGATCACGACGTTGTTGGCGGTGCCGCCATAGACGTGCTGGGTGCCGCCATTGGAGATCACGACGCCGTTGGCCGTGCCGTAGTTGAACTGCACGCCGCCGACGACGGTCGAGTTGTTGGCGGTGCCGCCGACCTCGATCACGATGGCGCTGCCGGGGCCGACCGCGGTCGCGCCGGACACAACACCGCCGCTGGCGACATCGAGCGTGCCCGAGACGACGATGTAGGTCGTGGTGGTGGGGGCGGAGACTGTCGTCGGGCCGCCAAATAGAACTTCAGTGGTCATTGATGCCTCAAATGAGTGCTACTGGTGATGGTCGCGATGGTGATACAATTCAAAACGAGAATCATTCCACCGGTTATGATATATTATATATCATAATGCGCGTATAATGTTACAACACCGTTCAGGACGAGAAGGTGCGGCGAAACGCCGGACAGCCCGCGAGGTCATGCGGATGATCGCGCATGGCCGGCAGGCGCGCGACGCCAGCGCGTCGCGGGGCTGATCTGCAGGGTCGGCCGGCCTGTGCGTGAATTAGCGCTCGACGGGAAGGGCCGGGGGGATCGGCTGTTCCGAGCCGAACGACACCCAGACGTTCGGATCTGCCGCGCTTTGCCGCGACAGATAACGGTACTTGGTCTCGTACCAGAACAGGATTTCCGGCGTCTGGTTGTCGAGGATCATCTCGCCGCGGTCGGAGCGGACGGTCAGGACGGCGTGATGCCCCTTGGCCGGGCCGGGCTCCTCGACCGTGGTGATCAGGAGCGCGCCTATCGGCCAGCCTGCCTTGGCGAGCATCTTGCGCTTGAGCAGGACGATGTCCTCGCAATCGCCGCGATCGAGCGGAAGCGTCCAGCGTTCAGCCTTGCCGTAGAGCGCGTCATCGCTGGTCCAGGTGACGCGATCGTTGACGTATTTGTTGATCTCGTAGAGCTGCTGGAGCAGGTCGGGAGTCAGCACGACATCCCGGGCCTGATCCGCGCCGGGCCGGCATTCTTCGGCATTCTCGGCGCAGAACTGTTGCCAGCCGGAGGGCGCTTTGGTCGCGGCACCGACTGCGGCAAACAGGGTCGGTCGGGCCAGGAAGGCGTTGGCCGGCTCGGCCGTCGACAGGCACGCCACGGCGAGGCCGGCGGCCGCCAGCGTCCCGAGTTTCTGCTTTGCGTTACGAATTCCCGCCATGTCGTCCCCCGACGCTCCTTGCGAAGGGGAGGTTGGCAGAGACAGCTCGCGAACCGGCTAAGCAATTGCTTCAAATTGAACAGATCCGGGCAATCGCGCCCGGGCTGGCGTCGGCGATGGTGTGATTTCCGTTAACGCCGGCGTTATTGCGTCACATCATTGATGTGGCGCCGTTCCCGGGCGGCTCCGTCGCCCTTGGTCAGAACGGCGACTCCTCCGGCCAGCGCAGCGCATGCCATTGCCCTGCCGCGATCTGGCCGCGGCTCATCTTCGACGCCACGGCATTGCGCAGCTTGGCAAAATTCTCGCGCGTCTTCTTCGGCGCATGCGCAGCCGCGAGGTTCAGCCATTTATACGCGGCGACGTCGTCCTGCGGCACGCCCTGGCCCTTGTCGTAGGCGAGGCCCAGCAGATATTGCGACGTGGTGTCGCCTTGCTCGGCGGCCAGCCTGTACCAGTAGCTTGCGGCGTCATAGGCCTGCGGCAGGCCCTGTCCCGTCGCGTACATGAAGCCGACCATCCCTTGCGCGCGGGCGCTGCCGCGCTCGGCCTGCGGCAACAGCAGGCGGGCGGCTGTGTTGTAGTCGCCGCGATTGAAGGCGGCGGTTCCGGTGCCGAGCGCATCTGCGCGGGCGAGGCCTGTCGAGGCAAGTCCCAGAACGATGGCGACGACGAAGAGCTTGCCGGACCTGATCATGTGAACCGCTCGTGCTCTTTGGGCATTTGTGCTGGCTTAGCGGTAGGTCGTCGGCGCCGTCTGCTTCGGTCCGATCGCGTTGATCGTGCCGCGCAGCTTGGTTCGCAGCTCTTCGGCGACGAAATGCGCATCAGCGCCGTCGCGGATGATCTGCGGGCGGATGAAGATGATCAGCTCGGTGCGCTTGATCTGCTTGTCGGTCTGGCCGAACACGGTCTCACCGAGGCCGGGGATCTGGTCGAGCCCCGGAATGCCGGCGCGGGATTTGGTTTGGGTGTCGCTGATCAGGCCTGCCAGCAGCACCGTCTGTCCGCTCGCGACCGCGACAGAGCTGCGTACCTTGCGGGTCGACACCGTCGGCGTCAGCGAGTTGGTCGACGTCGAGGAGGAGCTCGACGACGCGTTGCTGACGGGATTGCTGATCTCCTGCTCGACGTCGAGCCTGACATTGCCGTTGGCATTGATCCGCGGCACCACGCGCAGGATGATGCCGGTGCTGCGATAGTCCGTGGTGTTGGCGACCGTGTTGTTGCCGGTCAGCACGGTCGCGCTTCCGGTCTGGATCGGGATCTCGTCGCCGACCTGGAGGGTCGCGACCTGGTTATCGATCACGACGACGGAGGGGTTCGACAGGACCTTGACGTCGGTGATCGCATGCAATGCGTTGAGGACGGCGCGCGGCGTCTGCGCGGATCCGACCAGGAAGTTGAAGCCGGGGATGGCGCGCTGGAGCACGACGTCGGTTGCCGCCGCGGCGACGGACGTTGCGCCGTTGAAGCCGAACGAGCCGGTGTTGGGCTTGAGGCCGACATCGCGGCTCATGATGTAGGACTGGATGCCGTATTGGAGATCGTCGGTCAGCGTCACCTCGGCGATCGTGGCGTCGATGGCGACCTGGAGCTGCGGCTGGTCGATCTCCTTGATGGTCTGCTCGATGATCCGATACTGCTCCTGGCTCGCATAGATCAGCAGCGTGTTGTTGACGCTGTCGGCGGTGATGCGGACGCCGTCGAGAACGTTGCCGGGACCTGCGCCACCGCGGCCTGAATTCTGCCCCGTCGCGGAGCTGTCGAACAAGCTGCCGCCGCCTTGCGAAGCGGACGATGAGCCGTAGGTGGCCTGATTGCCTGAGGAGGCGTCGGCGGCACTGGCGCTTGCGGCGCGACCACTCGAATTCGAGCCGAAGCCGCCGGTCGCTTGATTGGGCCCGGCCGACAAGCGGCTGAGCGCGGAGCCGCCGCTCGAGCTTGCGGCGAGGCCCGATCCGGGGGCGACCTGTCCGCCCGGGCTGTCGAGCGGAGAGGTGGATGAACCAGCGCTGCCGCCGGCGCCGAAGACGTCGTTGAGCACGCGCGCGATCTGCCGGGCGTCGCCGAATTTCACGCGATAGACGTGAACCGCGGAGCGGCCGGTGTTGGTGGTATCGAGGCGGCGGATCCAGGTCTCGACACGGTTCAGCAGCTCCGGCTTCCGCGTCACCGCGAGCACCGCGTTCATTCGGGCAATCGACTGGAATTTGATCAGGTTCTGCGTCATCCCGCCTTCGCCGGAATCGACGATCTTCTCCAGCTCGACGATGATCGGTCCTGGATTGCTGTTCTGCACCGGAAAGATGCCGACCGACTGTCCCTTCAAAAAGTCAGCGTCGAAGCTCAGCACGAGATCGACCGCATTGCGACGTTCGCTGCCGGAGCCCTGGATCAGGATCAGGTTGCGGCTGGTGTCGGCGCGGATCATGCCCTGCCGGGTCGCAAAGCTGTCGACCAGCTTGAGGACGGTCTGTGCCGAGACGTATTGCAGCGGCACGACCGTCACGCCGTAGCCCGGCGTCATGCGGTCGGAGGCATCGGCAGCGCCGACGCCGACAGCGTCGCCCTGTGGCATCAGCCGGTAGCCGGTATCGTCGCGCACCAGCGCGACGCCGCCGATCCGCAGCGCGTTTTCGAGCGCGAATACGACGTCCGATTTGGGGATCGGACGCCCCGAGGAGAGGCTGATGTTGCCCTGGACGCGGGGGTCGATGACATAGCCGACGCCGAGGATGTCGCCGAGCACGATCTTGGCGACGGATGCGATCGGAGAGTTGTCGAAATTGAGCTCGAACCGGTCGGCGCTCACGGTCGCCTGTTGCGAGGAGGTGGCCGTTGGCGCGTCCTCGCTGGCAACCGCGGCGTAGATCGCGGTCTTGGCGCGGGGACCGGTCGAGAGCTCGCGCTGCGGCAACTGGTTCGGATAGCGCGGCAAAAGATCGACGGAGCGCACCTTGTCGAAGACATCCGGATCCTTGGTGTCGGCATCCGCAATGCCGCTCACCGTGTTGCACGACCCGAGCAGCACGCAGATGACAGCGCATTGGACAACCAAGCCGATTCGGAATGCTGCTCGGCTCACTGTCGACCTCACTCACGCGCCGCCCGCGGTTGTCCCCGTCGAGGCGGGGCGGGCCGAACGGGGTCTGCATAATCCTCTCACATGACAGTCGTGTGTTATGAATGTTGTTCGTCGTGCAGCGGTTGTGTGATTGAATGTTATGTCGTTGTGCCGCGATGGAAATTGTCGGTGAATATCAACGCAGTATTTCGCGACCGCGCTGCGGATGATACGGGGACGATATTGCGTTGATCGTCGCGTCACATTTCCAATTGGAAAAGTAAGGTAAACGGCCCGCTCGCCGCTCTGCGGCCACCAGAGTGACTGCGGTACACGTTCATGGCTTCCCCGAATGCGCACGAGTTCGCAGCTCGTTTCAGCCAGAAGGCCGACTTGAAAGCGGATGCCGAAAAGCTCGGCAGGCTGAACGGGTCGGGCCCCACTGAGGGCGGTTTGCGCAAGCTGTGGGAGATGAGCGAATTGTCGGCGAGCGAATTCGCCGACGAAGTCGCGCTGTTCTTCGAGCTTCCGCGCGTCACGCTTCAGGAGATGATGGCGGCGGAATCCAGGGTGCCGCAGTTCTCACGCAGGTTCCTGCGCGAGATGGCCGTGTTTCCGTGCCATCCGGCCGGCGGACCGCCGACACTGGTGCTGGCCGACCCGACGGACCGTGCGTCCATCCAGGCGGCGGCGATCGTGATGGGAACGGCGCCCCTCATTAAAGTGGCGTCATTCGAGGACATCGCCACCGCGCTCGATCAGCGGCTCGGCGAAGAGGAGAACGCCACCACAGAGGCCGCCGCCAGCGCGACCGTACATGATGACGACATCGACAATCTGCGCGACCTCGCGAGCGGCGCGCCGGTCGTCCGCGCCGTCAACGACATGTTCGAAACCGCCGTCGAGCTGCGCGCGAGCGACATCCATATCGAACCGGGACGTACCTCGCTGGTGATACGGATGCGCGTCGACGGGCTGTTGCGCAACGTCGCGACACCGAACGGCATTCCGCCGCAGGCTGTCATTTCCCGCATCAAGATCCTGGCGGGCCTCAATATCGCCGAACGCCGCCTGCCGCAGGACGGTGGCGCGCGGGTCCGGGCTGCGCGCTCGGAGATCGACGTGCGTGTCGCGATCATGCCGACGCAGTATGGCGAGTCCGCCGTCATCCGCCTGTTGCCACGCGACCGGGCGTTGCTATCGGTCGACAAGCTGGGCTTCCTGGCCGCCGACCAGAGCAAGTTGCGGCGCATGCTGGCCTTGCCACATGGTATGGTCATCGTCACCGGTCCGACCGGTAGCGGCAAGACCACGACGCTTGCGACCGTGCTGTCGCTGCTCAACGAGCCGACCCGGAAGATCCTGACCATCGAGGATCCCGTCGAATATGAAATCCCCGGCGTTTCCCAGTCCCAGGCCAAGCCCTCGATCGGCCTGACGTTTGCGACCGCGTTGCGTTCCTTCGTGCGTCAGGACCCTGATGTCATCATGGTCGGCGAGGTCCGCGACTCCGAGACCGCGCATGTCGCCATCCATGCCGCGCTCACCGGCCATCTCGTGCTGACAACGCTGCACACCGAGACGGCGGCGGCGGCCGTGCCGCGGCTGCTCGACCTCGGCGTCGAGGCGTTCCTGCTACGCTCGACCTTGCGCGCGGTGATCGCGCAGCGCCTGGTGCGCCAGCTCTGTGACCGCTGCAAGAGCAGCCGGCCGCTGACCCACGCCGACGTCGAGGCCGATCCGCGTTACACCGCGGTCGGTCTTTCCGTCGGCAATGTCATCTTCGAACCCGTCGGCTGCGAGCGCTGCGGCAATGTCGGGTATCGCGGCCGTATCGGCGTGTTCGAGGTGCTGGAGATGAACGAGGACGTCCGCGCGCTGGTCGAGGAGAAGTCCGACTGGGAATCCATCGACAAGGTCGCCATCCGCAACGGCATGACGACGATGATCGAGGACGGCCTCGCCAAATGCCTGTCGGGCATGACTTCGGCGGCGGAGATCCTGCGCGTGACCACCGTGCGGTGACGAGATGCCGAACTTCCGCTATCGCGCGCTGACGCAAAAGGGTGAGGTGGTCTCCGGATCGATCACGGCGGCCAACCTCGCCGAAGTGGCTCAGCGCATCGAATATCTCGGCCTGGTCGCGATCGATGCCGGCCCCGAGGAGGAAGCCAAGGGCTGGTCGCTGTCGCTGGCCTCGCTGACGCTGTCGAAGCCCGGGCCGGCCGATGTCACCATCTTCACCCGCGACCTTGCGCTGCTCTTGAAGGCGGGTGCCCGGCTCAACGACGCGCTCGAGCTGCTGGCCAATGACATGGATGTCGGCCGGCTGCGCCCGGTGATCAATAACATCAAGACAGCGATCCTGTCCGGCGAGAGCTTTGCGGAAGCCCTCGGGCGCGAGCCGACACTGTTTCCGCCCATGTATGTCGCGCTGGTCAAGGTTGGCGAGATGTCGGGCGGGCTCGACCATATCCTGGAGACGATCGGGATCGAACGGACGCGGGCCGAAGCTCTGCGCCGCAAGGTGACCGGTGCCTTGCAGTATCCGGCCTTCGTGCTGCTGGCGGCCGGCGGAGTGCTGATCTTCTTCGTGACATTCGTGCTGCCGCAGTTCTCGGCGGTGCTGCGCGACTTCAACGCGAAGACCGACCCGGTCATCGAGGTCTTCTTGACGCTTTCCGATATTCTGCGCGGCCATGGCTTCGAGGTCGGCGCCGTGGTCGCCAGCGCCGTCATCGGCGGCTGGCTGGCCTGGCGCAGGCCGGCTGTTCGCGCCGGCATCGTGACGCAGATCGCGCGGCTGCCTGTGATCTCGACCGTGGTCGAATTCCATCGCGCCGCGCTGTTCTCGCGCAATCTCGGCATCCTGCTCGGCAGCGGCGTGACGCTGACGGCGACGCTGCGCATCCTGATCGACATCATGACCGCGACCGGTAACGTGTCGGCCTGGGCGGCGATGGCCGATCGCGTGCGCCACGGCGGCAGGCTTGCGGAGGCGCTTGCCGCTTCGGCCGTGCTGCCGCCGGTCGCAGTGCGGATGCTGCGGCTGGGCGAGGAGACCGGGCAGTTGCCGACCCTGTCGGGCCGGGTCGCCGAGTTCTACGAGGAGAAGTTGCAGCGGCAGCTCGATCGCGTCGTGGCCATCATCGGGCCTGCCGCGATCATCCTCATCAGCGTGGTGGTCGGCGGTCTGATCGTGTCGGTCATGACGGCGCTGTTGTCAGTGACGCAAGTTGTCGGTTGAGAAGGGGAGGGTCCGCATGATCGGCTTTTTGGGGAAGGCGCTGTTCCCTCCGCCGAGGCGGTGCAGCCGGCGGCGCGGCGAGGAAGGCTTTACGCTGGTCGAAATGCTGGTCGTCATTACCATCATAGGCATGATCATGGCGCTGGTCGGCCCGCGGGTGCTCAACTATCTCAGCGAGTCTCGCGTCAAGGCGGCAAAGATCCAGATCCAGAGTTTCAGCAGCGCGCTCGACCTGTTCTACCTGGACGCCGGCCGCTTCCCGACCAACTCGGAAGGATTGGGTGCGCTCGCCCGTCCGACCAGCGGCGTGGCGTCCTGGAATGGCCCTTATCTGAAGGGCGGCAATGTACCCAACGACCCATGGGGCAACCCCTATGTCTACAAGCAACCCGCAGAACGCGCGCCGTACGAAATCCGCTCGCTCGGCTCCGACGGACAGGAAGGCGGAACGGGAACATCGGCCGATCTCGTCTCCGGTGCGAACTGACACGGGCGAGGCCGGCTTCACGCTGCTCGAAATGGTCTGTGTGCTCGCTATCGTTGCGATGCTCGCTGCCGTGCTGCTGCCGCGCTTTCCATCGGACACGTCGCGGCCGCGGCTGGAGGCTTATGCGATCGAGGTCGCCGCTTTACTCAAGGCCGACCGCAATGCCGCGTTGTCGCGCTACGGCGCGGTGAGCGCCGTGGTGGACGCACGGGCGCGTACCGTGAGGTCGGGATCGGGGCCCTGGATCATCCAGGTACCACAGGACGTGGTGTTCGACGCGCTGTTGCCGCAACGCTGCAACGGAAGGCCGGCGCTCTCGACCATCAGTTTCTTTGCGAGCGGCATGTCATGCGGCGGCACCATCCGCCTGACTCGGCTCGGCAATGCCGTCGAGGTGCGTGTGAACTGGCTGACGGGAGGCGTGGACATTGTCGCGCAGGAAGTCCTCTAGCCGTCGCCGCGAAGCCGGCTTCACCATGATCGAGGTCGTCGTGGCGCTCGCGCTGGTGACGATCGTGCTGGCTGCGATCGGAACCCTGGTTGCGACCAATTCGCGCGGCGCCTGGAAACTCGAGCAGCATGCCGCCCTCGCCAATGCCGCACGCGTCGTCGTCTCGACGCTGCCGAGCGCGGGCGCGCCGATGCCGGACGATCTACGCGGGCGGGTCGCCGGCCATCGCTGGCAGATGCGCGTAACGCCGTTCCTCGACGAGGTCGTGGTCGTGCCGCAGTCGCGGTTCATCCCGCAGCGCGTCGAATTGCGTGTGCAGGCGCCGGGCGGAGCGATGGTGTCGTTCGAGACGATACGTTTGCAGAGCAGGGGCGGGAGCTGATGACCCTCGTCAGGCAATGGCGCGCCGAGGATGGTTTTACGCTGTTCGAAGCCCTGGTCGCGCTTGCGCTGATGGGATTGATCATGGGTGCGCTGGCCTCGGTCACCGCGCAATGGCTGCCGAGCTGGAATCGCGGCATCATCCGCGCCCAGCGCAACGAGCAGGTCGCGGTCGCGCTCGACCGGCTCACGGCCGATCTGTCGGCGGCCGACCACGTGACGCGGTCCGACAATCTGCCGCTGTTTCGCGGCTCGGAAAACGGCGTGATGTTCGTCCGCTCCGTGCTCGGCCCGAACGGCCGGCCGGGACTGGAGATCGTTCGGATCTCGGAGATCAACGACAGAGGCAGCCCTGTGCTGGTGCGCATGCGTGCGCCTTTCGTCCTGCTTCAGCCAGGTGATCCCAGGACCGATCAGATCCCGTTCGCCGATCCTGTCGTGCTGCTGCGGATGCCCTATCGGATCAACTTCGCCTATGCCGGCCTCGATGGCAAATGGGGAAGCCGCTGGCTCGAGACCGGCGAACTGCCCACCTCGGTCCGCTTCGATATCCGGGACGTCGAGCGAGAAAAGGTGATTTCGAGCGCGGCGCGGATCCATGTCGAGATGGGTGTGCCGCGGCCGGATCCGTCGACCGAGCAGGAAGCGACGCAGACGCCGCCCAGCAACGGGCCGACGTGATGAACAATCCGGCCTCGCGACTGAAACGCAAGCTGGCGGCGCAGGACGGTTTCATCGTCGTCGCCACCCTGTGGCTGCTTGCGGGATTAGCCGCACTTGCGACCGTCGCTTCGGTCTATATCGCGCAATCGGCCAATGCGCTTTCGGCGCTGGATGCAGCGACGCAGTGGGAGATGCTGAGCTCGGCCGGCGTCGAGCTTGCCGCCTACCAATTGTCGGCGCCGGCGACGGTGCGACGTCCGACCCATGGCGGGTTCGGCTTTCGTCTGGCCGGCGCTTCGGTGCGCGTCGAATATATGTCGGAGGCGGCACGCATCAATCTCAACATGGCGCCGCGTTCGATGATCGCGGGCCTGTTCAGGGTGCTCGGCGCGCCGGCCGAAGCCGCGGATGATTACGCTGCGCGCGTCATCGCCTGGCGGCGCACGCCGCGATCGGGCGGACAGGATACGGAGCTGGCAGCCTATCATGCGGCGGGCCTTGCTTACGTGCCGCGCCAGGCGCCGTTCAGCAGCGCCGATGAGCTGTGGCTGGTGCTTGGCCTTCCGGCCACGCTGGTCGAGCGCGCCATGCCTTTCGTCACCGTATTCAGCGGCATGACCGAGGTCAACGTGCTCGATGCCGCGCCGGAGGTGGTCGCGGCCTTGCCGGACATGAGCCAGGCCAAGCTCGACGCCTTCCTCAATCAGCGTGCGGACCTGCCGCCGGACAATCCCGAGTTCGTCATCGGAGTGCTTGGCGGACGGCAGCCGGGCGCCACGATATCTGCGAGCAATGCCTACCGGGTGCGCATGCGGATCACGCTGGCGGACGGCCGGCAGCGGATGCCGGAGGCGGTGATCCAGATTCCGGGGCCGGGCGAGAAGGAGGCCTTCCGCGTGCTGGCATGGACGGACGAGGTCGATCCCGAACGGGGCGGGCGGCCGAAGCCGCGGGAGGGCAGATGAGTATTCCCAGTCAGATCGCCGCCGCGCTGTCGCTGTGGATCGATAGCGTTGCGCGTACGGTGAGCTCGCGACTCGAGCGCGCGCGCGGCGCCCGGCAGATCGCGATCTGCGAGGACGAGGAGGGTGCTTTGACGCTGCGTCTGGCTTCGAAGACGAGCAAGGATACCGATCTGCCGTGCTGCCGCATCAGCATCGTCGACGGCGCGATCAGCGAGCCGCTGTCGCCGGAATGGTCCGCGGCGATGAAAGGTTCGGTGGTCGATTTCGCGCTGCAATCATCGCGCTTCGTGTTTCGCCCGCTGGAGCTACCGGGACGCGCGGTCGAATTCCTCGACGGAATTATTCGCGCCCAGATCGATCGACTGACGCCCTGGAGCCCGGCAGAGGCGGTGTTCCACTGGACGCCGCCGCAGGCGATCGCCGATGATCATGTGGAGTTGACTGTGGTGGCGACGGCGCGCGCGGCCGTGACGTCGCTGTCGCAGGCTCTGCTCGATGCAGGGGCCGCTGCGGTCGATATATCGACAGCCGCGCCCGGGATGGAGCGGATCGCCGTCTATCACCAGCGGGTCGGCGGACAGACAGGCTCAAGCCGGCTTCGCCTTGCGTTGATCGCGGTGCTGGCGACCACCGGCGTGCTGGCGATGCTATCGGTCGGCTTCGGCGGCATCGTGACCAGTTCCTACGATACCGAGCAGCAGCAGATCCAGCGCCGGATCGCCGAGCGCCGCGCGACTGCCCGCGGCAGCCAAGGCGGCCCCGGTAGTTCCGCGCTCGAACTTTTGGCGCGCCGCAAGCAGACGATGCCGTCGGCCGTGATGGTGCTGGAGGAGCTGTCCGGCATCCTGCCCGACCACACCTATGCGACCGAGCTCAGGATCGAGGGTAACAAGCTCCAGATCACTGGTCTCACCCTCGACGCGCCGTCGCTGATCCAGATCCTGGAGCAGTCGCCGCATTTCGCCAGCGCCGGCTTCTTTGCACCGACCACGCGGGCCGCCAACGAGCCCGGCGAGCGCTTCCACATCGAGACCAGGATCAAGCCGCAATTCGGGTCAGGCACATGATCAGCATGCAGAAGTTCGAGGGATATCTTACCCGCTTCCCGATCGCCGCGGTCGCGGCCTATGTCGCGCTGGTGGTGCTGTTCGCATTCACCACGGTGCAGACCGTGATCGAGATTCTGGGCAGCCGCGACGCGGCGGCGACCAGCGCGGAGATTCTCCAGACGCTGGAAGCCCGGCGCCCTGCGCAGCGCTCAGCCGCCCGCAGCGACGTGAGCGCGCCGACGGGCTCGGCATTCCTCGAAGGACAGACGGTCTCGGTCGCGAGCGCCATGCTGCTGCAGCGGGTGCTCGCGGCGACCAAGCGGGTGAACGGCAACACGCTGTCGTCGCAGGTCGATGTCCAGGGGCCGCTCGCCAAATCCGGTTTCGTTTCGGCGACGTTCAACATCGAGCTCGCCTCCGCCTCGCTTCAGCCGCTGCTCTATGATCTCGAGGCCGGCATGCCCTTCCTCTTCATCGACGAGCTCGTGGTGCAGCCCGCCACGGGCAGCGCCGACAAGATGCGCCTCGTCCTGGGCATCTCGGCGCAGCGACAGAACGCGAAGTGAACGACGCGACCTCGGGCGGAGAGGCATCAGCTCGCGATCGCGGCGCGCGGGCACTCAAGCGGTTGCTGCGCGACCGGATCCCGGCTTCATTTCAGGTCTGAACAGCAGCAACAGGAACAAGACACCGAACGCGTCGCCGAGGCTGAACAATTGTGGTTGGAAGAACGCCCCAAACGCCAGGGCGACCAACCCGCCCAGGCGTGCACTGGCAAATCGGCGTTGCTGCCGGTCCTTCCCCGTTGATCCTGCCGCCTCGGCGCCTGCAGCGGCAATGACGCAGCCGACGAAGAGGATTATCAATCCGCCTCCGACGACTCCGAATTCGACCAGAGTCTTCAAATAGCCGTTGTGCCCGGATTCAAACGCTGTCGCGCGCTTGAACCCGATGCCGAACGGATGATCCGTGATCGTCGCCAGGGCGGCAGACCAGTATTCGTCCCTTCCCGTGAATCCCGAAGACAGATCTCGGCTTGGATCGTCGAGCGCGAGAATGCTGGTGATCTGCGGCCAAAGAAATATGCAGAACAGCAAACCAACCATCGCCGCCACCACCTTCCACGGGCGCAGGGGATTGAAGGTCAGGTCATGCACGACGAAAGCGGAAATGCAGCCGATCAGGGCGTAGCGCGAGCTCACCATTGCGGCCATCGAGAAGCACATGATCCTGACGACGATACCGATTTTCCCTGTGTGGAATTGCGACATAATGAAGCCTGCGAGCAACGGCGCGGCAAAAAGATTGGGCTGAATACCCCCGACGTTGCGGCCCTCCGGCAATCCCAGGACGGCCAGCGCGGAGACGCCGAACAGACAGAATATGATGGATGCCACGTTCATGCAGGTTTCGATGTCGTCCGATGGCAGCGTCCACAAGACAGACAGCGACAAGGCAGTCAGCATGAGCAGGAAGGTGTAAAAAATTCCAACAAACGTCGCCGCTTCGTCATCGTGCAACTGCAGGGCAGCAGACAGGTAGATGATGCCAATGATCGCCACTTGCGCAAGGCTTAATCGACCCAGGCTGGAGAGTGCCCGCGACGCGCGCATCAAGCACATGGTCGCCATGAACTGCCCGATTCCGGTAATCTGGCCGATCAGAACCAAGCCGCCCAAGGCGAACGCAGTCGGAGCGTCCGCGAAGTCTGCGTTGAGATCGATCATCGGGAAGCTAAGAAGGCCGCACCACACCCAGAAAGAAACGAGTATTGCAATCGTCGGAGCGCTGCGGGCGCGGAAAAGTACGGCAACGCCGGAGGTCGCTCGACGCTTGCTCGCGTTGGTCGTCGCGTGGCCGACGAAAGATCCTGGTAGGTTCAAGGAAGTCGTCCCTCTTGCGGGGTGCTCTCGTCAGACCGTCGGTCCCGGCAGGCGGACATGCTCCGGTGGGGATCCCGCCAGATGCCGCTCCATCATGGTGATGTATGCCGTCTCCAGATGACGGGTGTATTGCCTCGTGTCGTACAAGGGCGTCGTCAGCCGATTGCGAGCCAGCTTCGCTCTTAGCGTCGCCAATCTGGCAGGATCGTTCGCCAGTTCGATCGCCAATCGTTCGTAGGCGGCCGGCGTCGTCATGATCAGTTCGGGGAGGCGGATTGCGTTCAGCAAGCTCGCACCGACACGAGACGCGAATGTTTCGCCGAGGCAGGTCACGACCGGAAGTCCGCTCCAGAGCGCATCGCTCGCGGTCGTATGAGCGCCGTACGGAAGCGTATCGAGGAAAAGGTCCGCGCAGCGATGCCGCGCCAGGTGCGCAGGGTTTGGGAGCCGACGAGCGAAAACCAGACGACGCGGCGCGACGCCTCTTGCTTGCGCCTCCCGACGGAGATTGTCCACAGCCGTTGGATTGTCCTCGAACAGCCACAACACGCTGTTCTCCACCGCGGCGACGATCCGCATCCAGGATGAGAAGACGTCCGGTGTGATCTTGTAGTTGTCGTTGAAGCAGCAGAAGACGAAAGCGTCATCCGGCAGCCCGTGCTCGACGCGGGCGGGCGTCACGTCCGCGATTGCACGGTTGCGATCGTTTGCCTGATAGCTATCTGGAAGCCAGACGATTTTCTCCGCGTAGCAATCGAAATCGTGCTCGGGAATGACGGTTCGGTCCGCGATGATGTAGTCGATGAAGCCGGCGCCGATGGTACCGGGAAAACCGAGATAGTTGATCTGGATCGGGGCGGGACGCATGGCGAAGATGCCGGTGCGCGAGTCCTGGGTATATCCTTTCAAATCGACGAGGATGTCGACTTCCAGTGCTCTGACAAGCGCGGCGATTTGGGCGTCACCTTGCGGTTTGGCGTCGACGAAGCGCTCGAACGCGGCTTCGATCCGCCGGCGCATGTCCGAGCCGTCGTTTGGGCCGACCGAGATTGCGGTGACTTCAAAGCGCGTCCTGTCGTGATGTTCGAAGACGCCCGCCATCAGCTGTGAGGTCGCGTGCTGATGAAAATCGGCCGAGAGATAGCCAACGCGGATACGGTCGTGATCGTAGCGCTCGCCGCGCCAGACCGGCGCGCTATCGAGTCGAAAGTTGTTCTCGACCCATGACTGCGCGCATCGGAGCTGGTCGGTGGCTGCGGAAGGAATCGCGACGAACATGAACGGTGCGACGAGGCTCCCGCTTCGGACCGACGACCTTACGAATGCGCAACCAGTCTCGAAGCCGGTCCAATCGCAGCGATGCAATTTGATGCGCAAACAGGCGGCGACCACAGCAGATTGATTCGGATTGAGGTCGAGAGCCCTGTTCCAGGCGTCCAACGCGTCGTCGTAGCTTTTCTCGAGATAGGCGACCTGGCCCTTCGCCAGCCAGGCGTTCGTCAGGTTGGGATTCAGGATGATGGCGCGGTCGAGAGCCGCCGATGCATCGTGATGACGGCCGAGGGACAGAAACAAGGTCCCGCGGCCGAGCCAGGCCTCGGCGAAGGCGGCATCCGCGGCGATGGCGCGATCGAACGCGGCTTCCGCATCCTGCTGACGTCCCGATCGAAGGAGAATATTGCCATGCCCGGACCACGCCGACGCGAGGTGCGGCCCGATGGCGAGTGCACGGTCGTAGGCTGCCGCGGCGTCCCCGAGGCGGCCAAGATCGAGGAGTGCGTTGCCTCGGCCAACCCATGCCTCCGGAAGATCGGGTTGCAGCTTCAATGCATGGTCGGCGGCGGCCAAAGCTTCGCCGCGCCGGCCCAATTGGATCAGGGCATAGCAGCGGCCGAGCGCTGCTGCCGCCAGATCTGGCCGCAACGCGAGGGCATTATCGTAGGACGAGAGCGCCTCGCCGTAACGGCAGGTCGTGAAATGGATCGTGCCCTTGTCGAGATGAGCCTCCGCGAGCCGCGGGTTCAGTTGGAGGGCTTGGTCGTAGGACGCGAGTGCCGGCTCATATTGCCGCGACTTCGCCAGCGCCGAACCGAGCATGAAGTGGGCCGGGAAATGTCGGGGGTGGTGGGTCAACAGGCGTGTCAGCTGTTCGATCGCCTCCGAATAGCGGCCCATTGCCAAAAGCCCGGCTGCGCTTCCGTGCAGAAGTCCCAGGCTTGCCGGCGCGAATTGCAGTCCGTGTTGGCACAGCCGGATCAACTCGTGGTGCTCGCCGGCCCGATGCAGGACAGCCGCGTAGTTCTCAATGAACTCCACGTTGACCGGCTTCGACTGCAGCGACCGTGTCATCAGCGATTTTGCGCGGTCAATATTTCCCACCGCGGCCTCGGCTACGCCCAGGAAATGTACGGCCTGAAGATTATTGGGATTGGCGTCGATGATGCGTTGATACAGTTTGGCGGCAGCGGTGATATCCCCCTTGTTATGCAGGGACAGCGCCTGATCCAATACCCGTCGCTCGTCACGCATCGTTCAAGCCGCACACTGTCTCTCAGGTCCGATGGCCGGGAGGTACTCCCGCTCTGCTCGACCCGACCTCACTCCTTACGTTCCGAATTGCACAGGACTGTGACATCGCGGGCGTTAGCGGCCAGCCGCATGATAATCTGCGGGCCGTCGTTCGAACCAACGAGACCCGCCGCTCGATGGTGTGTCAATCCATGTAACATTGGTCTATATCGAGACGTCAGGTAACGACGCTCGTTCTCGGAAACACCATGCTTGAAACAAGTGCCGCGAGCTCCGACGCTTCGGATCGAACGCGGAGCCCTGCGGCACCGCGAGACGGGCTCGCACGAACGCGTATCGTCGGTCGGCTGAGAGCCGTCCGTGGCCAATGGAAGCAGATTGCCAATATCGGTTTGCTGGTTGCCGGGCTCGGCCTTGGTCAGGGGGCGATATTCATTGTCCAGACGATACTCGTGGCCGCGGGCGAGTACGAGCTTCTAGCCGCATTCGGCATGCATTATTCTTTCGCTATTCTGGGCATCATCCTGGTTGATGCCGGTGCGAGTACGACACTCGCCCGCGCCGTCGCCGGCTTACCGGCCGGTCGTGAGGCACGCGGTGATGTATGGCGGATGTTCTGCGAGACGAGCGCGATAAGGATTGTGGTAGCCTCGATCATCGGTGCCGCCGCTGCCGTGTATGTCTGGGATCTCTCGTCCGAGGAGTTTTCGCGGTGGTACGTCACCCTTGCGCTTCCCGGATTGTTGCTGTGGGCGGTCAACGGCGTGGGTCTGCTCGACGGTCTGAGACTTAGTGGCATCAGCGGGATCACGGGATCGGCAGCCTACGTGGTCACGGCAGCCGGCCTTGCCCTGGCAGCCCACAAGTCGGCCGCGGCAGCCGGCGCGATCCTCGGCGGGGCCTTTTCCATCGGCTATCTCGTGACGTTGATCGCGCAATGGACGACGCTGGCCGGCAAGGGCTGGTACCCGCGGTTCCACAAGCTCACGCGTGCGGGTTTGACGAGGGCACTGACGGACGGCTGTGCCCTGTCTTTCCAGATCTTGCCGGGGCAGGCCAACATGCGCGTTCAGTTGGTGTTGAGCACGGTCTATCTTGGCGCCGAGACGACCGCTCTGTTCGTGTATGCCAAGCAGATCGTGACGGCAGCTACCCAGATCGTAGGGTTCGTCCTGCGGGTGGAGTTCCCAAACCTCGTGGAGAAACTGGCGGCAGCCGGAAAGCAGAAACTCGGCAGTATGCTCGGCGTCCAGAGAATGGCGCTCTATTGCGCGACGATGTTTGCGGTCGCAGCTGTCGTTGCTGCCGGCATCGCCGCGGAGATGCCGGATTTCGGCTTGCATCGGGCTGCGTTGGTCATCGCGGTCTTCGCGCCGACGATCATCACGATGTCGTTGCTGCTGATGATGATGCAAGCTCTGGCTGCGACGGGAGCCTATGGGCTCGCCGCGTGGGCTCTTGCGGTCGGCTCGGCGGCGGGAATGCTGGCCAGTTACATGCTGGTCTCGATACTTGGTGTCTATGCTTTCGTGGCAGGAGAGGTCGTATTGAATCTGGTCGGGCTCTATGTCGGATATCTCTATCTGCGCCGCTAAGGGACGATGGAAGGTGAAGGTCCGTCAACGCCGAACCCGAAGCCGCCGTATCGCCCAGTCCTGTCTTCCGCGTGTTGGGAATTGCCGCGTCAGTACCAGAGCGTTGTCAACCCAGGTCCGCCGGTTTCGGCACCATCGCGATGGGCGCCGTTGGGACGGGCTTGGCTGCGGGCCCCCATGGCAGTCGGAATGAGATGGGCCTCAGGAAATTCTCCGCAGCAGCCACGATGACCCTCTTCCTTGCCAGCACCTTCGATTCGACGAGGTGCCAGGACAGCGCCGCGAACACCATGCTGAGCGCATAGGCCATGACAAAGCTCAGCAGCCAGTTCTTGTTCCCCGGAAAGAGATAGACGAGGAGTTGCTGTATCGGCAGTCCATACAGGTACACTCCGTAGGAGTAGTCGCCGGTCCGATTGACGAATGTCTCCTGGAAGTTGGACAGTCCGACGAAGATCGTGGCGTAGGCGATCGGGATCATCGCCAGATATTGCAACGCGCCGCCCCAGAGCAGGACATAGGAAAGCACGACCGAAAGCGCGAACAGGTCAGCTCGCAGCGGAACCTTGTCCTTGAGCTCGAACATGGACACGCCGGTCAAGAACGCGAGGACGAGAGTCTCGATCTGCACTCTCCCATCACCTGCGGACCAGTCTGCCGGCGCGTGAATTCCCAAGGCCTGCATTCCCAGCAGGCAGGCAAACGTCGCCACGGTGATGATCGGAACGGCAAGGCGGAAGTGCGCCAGTTGCAGGACGAGCACGGTAGCGAGGATTGCGTAGCAGTACATCTCCGCCGGAATGGTCCAGAGCTGCAGGTTCACGACTCGCGGCACGGGGTTGTTAAGAAAGACGCCAGGCAGATAATATTGGATATCGCCGATGATATTGAGAGGATATGCCTGAAACAGAGGGTCGCTGAAATACGCGGCCAAAGGCAAGCTGGTCACGAGAGGACCGAGGACGAGCATTGCGAGAAGCGACTCGACGCAAAGCGCCGGGAAGATACGGAGAGCTCTCAGCAAGAGAAAGCCGGCTGTCGTCTTTGAACGATGCAGGCTTCCTGCGACAAGGAATCCGCTCAGGGCGAAGAAAGCCGGCACGACCGCCCAGATAATGGGCTGGTAGACCGGTGGCTGGGCCACGGAAACCGCACCGATGCGGACCGTCGAGTCGGCCAGCGACTTGAAGGTCTGGACATCGGCGCCCAGCGTGAACGTTTTGCTGTGGATGAAGAGGACGGCCGTAGAGAGAAATATCCTGAGGTAGTCGAAGCCCGTTGAATGCCCCTCAACGAACTCCATCCGAGCGGAGATTCTTTCCCCTTTTGGCAGCGCGGAAGCCATCAGCGCAGGCCCCTTCGCGCTCTCATGACGAGTATCACCTACTTTGCTCCCTGTCGGATCACACGCTACGATATGTTAGATATGGGATTTTATATCCATGTGACATCTTCGGTCCAAGCGGCAACCAGGGCTATCGACCTGTCGCAGTTGACCGCTCTTTGCGCGGTAACGAAGGACCAGACTTGCGAACCATGGCTGACAACGCCAGCGAACGCCCACATGACGGGCTGCGAAAAGAGGTGTGATACTCCTGGTCACAATCCGTCCGCGAGGCGAGGGACCGTACGTGGTTGATCGTGGTTCGGCCGCCCGCTTTCTGCTGTTGATGAGCGCATCACAAATCGGTTCACCGTGCGAAGACCCGTCCAGTTTACTTTTGATCAGAGCCGACGCCCCTGACCTGTGGGCGCAGGGCTTCTCTCGAGGGTCGCCAGCCCGACGTCTCTGGCCGGCGGCGGCTGCCCGTCGTGACATGTTCGATCGAGCGAACCGGCGCCGCCGATGGCGCCGTGTGCGGCACAGGTGTGGCGGCTGGTTGCGGAAGGGATGCGAATTCGCGTTCGAGCGAACGGATAATCGAGATGCGATCCCATTTCTGTTCGGCGCGTGAGCGCGCGACGGCACCGAGGCGACCCCGCAGGGCTTCGTCTTCGGCCAGCGTCGTGATGGCCGCGGCAAGGGCGTCGGCGTCGCCCGGGGCGATGACGAGGCCTGCGCCTTCGACCTCGGCGGCAATTCCCGTACCGGGCTCGGTCATGGCGACGAGCGGTCGGCCGGATGCGAGCATGCCGGCGAGCTTGGACGGCAGAACCAGGTCGGATATCTCGGCCTTTTGCGGCAACAGCTGAATGTCGGCGGTGTTGAGCAGTTCCGAGACTCGATCAAGCGGCTGGAGATCGAGGAAGTGCACGTTGTGCAGGCCGGCAGCCATTTGAACCAATGCCGGTTTGACAGGACCGTTTCCGCAGAGAACGAATTTCACGGAGGGCTGGCTCTCGGCCAAGGCTGCGGCGGCTTCGATGACCAGCTCCAGCCCCTGCTTGTTCGACATCGCTCCCGAGTAGAGCGCCACGATGTCGGTTGGCGCCAGCCGCAGTTCCGAGCGGAGCTGCGTTTGATTGCTTCCCGGCACGACCACGCTCGTATCGATCCAGTTCCGGAACTCACGTAACCTGGCGGGCACGATGCCCTTGTGCTCGAGGCGGCGTACCATTTGTGTTGAGATGGTCGACACGCGGTCAAATGCACGCAATATCCATCGTTCGACCGTACGCATCAGCTTGCGCGTGACGCCGCTGCGGAGCAGCCCGACCTCGAAGGCTGCGTCTACTTCGAGGTCCTGAACATGGACCCAGGAGGATGCGCCGGTCATCCTGGCGGCCAATGCCGCCATGGGGGCGGAAAGCAGGGATGGCGCCACGACGAAGATGATATCGGGACGCCACCAGAACGCGCTCGACAGCAAGGGGGCGGCTGCCGAAAACAGGAAGGAGGCATGGTGAAGCAGCCGCTTGAGACCCGTGGGCCGGCTTGGCACGTAGATCGGCGCCCGGATGACGTCCACATCGTTCAGACGTTGATAGCGATACCATACCGAACGAGACTCCGGTGGGATGCTCCAGTCGGGGTAATAGGGTGGGGCGGTGACCACGCGAACCTCGTGGCCCCAGCTGGCGAGACTCTCGCAGAGTTCGGTGTTGTATTTTGCCACGCCGATCAGATCGGGAGCATAATTTATCCCTATCACCAACACCCGCATGACCGTCCTCATTTTTCGGTCGAAGCGAAAGGCTTCGACCGGTCGCGACAAATCCCGGCCCGCCGAGCCGGTTATGGGATCGGTCGTGGCGCCTGCAGGCCGGAGCGTGTCTTGGGGTGAAGCCGAGTCCGGGACGATCCTGGGCAGAATCGACCTCAGGGCGCGCCCTCCTGCATATTGTTATGTCTGATATCATTCAGTATGTGACGTTATCGCAATAACGATACGACAAATAACGGAGGCGGGGGCGGGCGATCCCCGAGAATTGAATCGGTCGGTGCAACATACGGAAATCAGAGGCCCGGCTCCGCGTGTGCGGCAATCCGAGATCAGGCCAGGGTGCGCATCGCGGCAGCAGGGCGGGGCGTCGCAGGTGGTTGCGAGGCAGCGCTACCACTGTCAGTTACGACATGCCGGCGATGTGGGGCACGCGTTCCAGACATGCTGCGGCGGCCACCGGCGACTTCAGACGTCGATCCGGTCGTCTCAGCTGCGTCAGACTCGAGGTCTGGGTTCACGGACGCGGAGAGGCCTGCACCGCGCGCACGACATCGATTAACGCCGTCGCCATGCGGTCGATACTGAATCGATCCGCGAACAAGTCGTGTGTTCGTCGGCCCATGGCTGCCCGGCTTTCCGAAGACATGGCCAGCCATGCACGCAGGTTGTTGAGCGTTCCCGCCAGCGAATCGTCGGCCACAAGACCGGCACCGGCAGCCTCAACCTCGCGCCATATATTGACCTTGTCAGAAACCAACACGGGCAGGCCACAACCCAGGGCCTCGGCGACCGAGATGCCGAAATTCTCCTGATGGGAGGGCAGCACGAAGGTCTCGCTGCTGTAGAATGCGCCCCATTTGGCGTCGCCCTGCAGCATGCCCGGCCATGTGATGCGATCGGACATACCCAAGGCCCGGGCCCTGGCTTTGAGCTGGCTGACCCAGCCGGTCTGATCCGGTCCGGCCATCAGCAGGTGCAGGCGAGGTTCCTCGGCCGCCACGCGGGCGAACGCTTCGACAAGCAGATCGCACCCCTTCTTGGCGTGCAGCCGCCCGAGAAAGAGCAACACCCGCTTGCCACGCAACTCGGGATGGGCGGCAAGGAAGGCCTCTCGCAGCGAGGGCGCGTCCTGCGGCGGCAACCGTGTGCCGTAGGACACCACGACCTCGCGCGCCCGGTAAGGCCAAAACGAGCGGCGCGCGAGCAACCGCTCATCCTCGCTCGTGAACAGCACGGCCGCAGCGTCGCGCAGAACCCGGTATTCGGCCCATGGCCAGTAGAGACATTTCTTCAGGTGCTTGAGGGGATAGTTCCACCTGAACCACGGATCAAGCATCCCGTGCGTGAACACGACGTAGGGCTGCCTCAATTCGCGCATCGCCTGCCAGACGGCAAAGCTGTGGTATTGCCAGATACCGTTCACAATGACCGCGTCATAGCCACCGGCGTGGGCACGCAGCCACGGCTGGAGCGACGTCGAGAAACGGTAATTGCCGCGCGGCGGTCCGAGCGCATGTACAGGTAACGGAAAGGATGCCAGGTGAGGTGCCTTGGGATCGTCCAGACAGGCGACTTCGACCTGGTGGCCCATCTCCAGCAGTCGCAACCCACGCTGGCGCACGCCCTCGATGGGGCCGCCGCTGCTGGGGTTCGCGGACGAAATCACGTGCAGCAGCTTCACTGGCGTGTCCTCATGCTGCGGCAAAATGTCGATACAGCGTCATCGCCCAGTCGCGATGCCGCGTGACGCCGCTGCTTGCACCCGGATTGAGCCACTGATGGATCGGCACCGCAAAGCCGGTCTTGGGCCGGTTCAGCACGCCTTCCGGCAGTTCGGGCGCGACGCGCCTGACGATGGTGCGCTTTTCGCTGTTCGCGTCGAATTCCGGAAGCTCCACGAAGTCTTGCAGCAGTTGCAGATCGACCAGGGGCACACGGATCTCGAGCGAATGCGCCATGCCCGCCCAGTCGGCATCGCGCAGCAACTGGTTGCGCATGTACCACTGCATCTCGAGAGCGGACACCGCCAGTCGGTCGCTCTCCAGTCCGTCAGTGCTGGCATCGAGGCGATTCATGGTCGCGAGCTCCTCCAGGCCGTGTTTGGCCATGGCCGGGTCCATCAACTGTGCGAGCTCCCACGGCATGTGGAGTGCTCGCCGCAACAGATATGCCCCCGACAGGCTGTGGCCGTATTCGGCGAGTCCCGCATATTTGGGCGACGGCAGCGCCGAAGCGAAGGGCTGGGCCAGACGCCGCAGCAGCAGCCCGGTTCGTTCGCCGACCGGTGCGCGCCGCATCAGTCTCACCAGGCGCGGTACCTGCCGGAAGCTCGGGTAGGAGCCGAACAGCTCGTCGCCGCCGAGCCCCGAGATCGCCACCTTCAGGCCCTGGGCGGCTGCAGCCTTGGAGACGAACCAGACGTTAATGCCGTCAATCGATGGCTGATCCATCGCGTCGATCAAATGCTGTCGGTCGCGCTCGAAGTCGCGAGCCGAAATCCGGTGCAGCGCATGTTTCGCGTGGAGCAGGCCCGCGACTTCGTCGGCCAGTCCGGCCTCGTCATTGGGACCGTCGGTATATTCGTTGAAGCCCAGGGTCAGCGTGCGCAACTCGCCGGCACTGGCCGCACAGGCCGCGAGCATGGTTGAATCCAACCCCGCGGACAGAAAGACGCCGACAGGTACGTCCGCCACCATGTGCGCGGCGACGCTGTCCTTGATCGCTGCGGCGATCTGATCGAGCGCGTCGTCGGTGCGGGCGCCGGCGGCCGTGGGCAGGCGACCCAACGCATCCACGATGCTTGCGAAGCGAACCGGCCGGCCGGCGCGCTCGGCGCTGAACCGCTGCCAATGCCCGGCCGGCAGCGCGCGGATGCCGCGGTACAGGGTGTATGGCTCGGGTACCGACCCCCACAGCAGGAAGCCGGCGTGGCCAGCCGGTTCGGGCCTTCGGTCCACCGGGGCTTGCAGCAACGGCTTGACCTGGGACGCGAAGCGAACGGTGGCGCCATCGTCCGCCACGTACAGCGGCTTGATGCCGAACGGGTCCCGGGCCAGCAGCAACTCGCGCCGACGCGCGTCCCACAGTGCGAAGGCATACATGCCGCGAAGCTCGGAGAACATCTCTTCGCCGCGCTGGGCGTAGAGTTTGAGCAACACTTCTGTGTCCGATTGCGTTCGCGTCGCAACGCCGTCGCGGTTCAGCCGGGCGCGCAACTGCTGGTGATTGTAGATCTCGCCGTTGAAGCAGATCCAGTTGCCGGTTTCGGGGTCCAGCATGGGCTGCGCGCCGCCTTCGCTCAGATCGATGATGGCCAGGCGACGATGTCCGAAACCGACGCGCCCGTCGCCGGCAATCCACAGGCCGTCGCCATCCGGACCGCGCGCGGCCATCGCATCACGCACGCGCAGCAGCTCGACCTTGTCGATGGGGGGCGCCTCGGCACGGTATGCGAAGGCACCAGTAATTCCACACATGGTTCAGCTGCCTGGTCCGGAGTCGATTTGATCTTCGTCGCAAATGACGTGACACCAATGTCTAACCGTGGGTCCGCGGCCGGCTTATCTACTCAATGTTATTATCTTCCGCAATGCGTCGCACGGCACCGATCGCCGCGCTCCCGATATCGTCAAACTGTAATGTTTGTTTGATAGATGTCGCTCGACACATAACATAATGATTACAGGGTCGCATGTTCTACGTTCCCGATCGTGCCACGACAGCGCACGCGCGCTTGCGGTTCGGGGAGGACGTTTGGCTCGTCACCATCGTCGGCCGCCAATCGTCCCAATGCTCTGTCCCGTGAGTTCCGTCGGATATGTACAAGCCTCGCGGGCACCAACTCTCTGATCGGATTTCACTTGCTTCAGAGATATCGGAACGAGCTGCAGCCACGGTCCGCTCGCCCCTGCCATCTCCCGAGGCCGCATCGGTTGTGAATGCAGAGGAGCCGGCCGCGGTCGCCGCTCCGTGGCTTAAATCCGTCGTCATCTTCGGGCTGTTGTTTGGCGTCGTCTGGCTTTCGCTGTACACCGCCTACGCCATGCTGCCCTTTATCAGGCCGGGCTCGGTCGTGATTGCGTACGCAAAACTGGATACCCTTGTGAAGGGCCAGATGTTCGGTCCGCAAGACCGCAATCGCGTGATGATCTTCGGCAATAGCAAGCTTCTCTCCGCGTTGCGTCCGCCTGACCTCGATGCAGCGATCGGATCCGGTTTCCGATCGTATAACCTGGGGCTACCCGGCGAAGTTCACTTTCTGCCCATTCTGGAAGCCGCATTGGAAGCCGGCAACATCCCCTCGCACGTGCTGTTGACGATCCCTTGGGACGACAAGAGCGAATCCGACGCGCTTGCTGATATCCTGCGCAACGATAACGCGCTGGCAAGCACGCTGTTTCCGTTTCGTAATTTGCCCCGCGAGGCAGCGCTGTTCGCGTTTCAAAATCTGGATCGACTGTCGGACGCCCGTCGCGACGTGGAGGATCAGCGCGCAGCAATGCTCCACGATCGCGGCTGGTACTTCATCAAGTCGCAGAGCCATTACCAGCACGATCGGCTTCCCGACAACTACGCCCTGCCGACCGATCATCCCACACGTGCCGAGCCGCGGCTGATAGCTGAAAGGTCTCAGTCCCGTGACCGCCTCGAACGGCTGGCGAGGCAGCATGGCTTCCAGGTCCTCATTGTTCCGGGCTTCTTTCGCGCCGGCGAGGCTGCTCCGCCGCCGGCCGCTGACAATGCCAGGTTGGCGGTGATCTCGGACCGGCCCCTCATTCGGGTGTTGGGGCCGGACTATTTCATCTATCCGCCAGCACTCTTTGCCGATCCGCAACACATGAATCCGGCCGGGGCGCACGCCTACACAGCCGATCTCGCCAAATTGTTGAAGGCCAGCGGAGCGTTCGACTGATGCTCTTCAACTCCTTCGAGTTTCTGGCCTTCTTCGTAACGTTCCTGGTGGTGTTCTTCTCGTTGCCGGGGCGAACCCAGCCGCTGGTGCTGCTCGTCGCCAGCTATATATTCTACATGAGCTGGCGCCCTTCGTTCGGGCTCTTGCTCGGATTGACGACGGTTGTGGATTATACGACCGCACTCATGATGGCGCGGGCCCGGACGGAGGGCGGACGCAAAGCTGCGCTGATCATCGCCCTGGCGATCAACCTGGGCATACTCGGAACGGTCAAATATCTGGACTTTCTGATTTCGAACGTGCTCGGCGCGATCGGGCTGTTCGGTTATGAGGTGCCGGATTACGCCCTTGGCCTGGTGCTTCCGTTGGGTATTTCGTTCTACACGTTTCAGTCGGTCGGCTATACGCTCGATGTGTACCATCGCAGGGTTGCGGCGGAACGCGACTTCATCACCTACGCCCAGTATGTGAGCTTCTTTCCGCAACTGATCGCCGGTCCGATCGAGCGTGCTGCACACATGTTGCCGCAGTTTCGGATCACGCATCGACCTGCCTACCGGAATGTCTCGGCCGGCCTGTTGCTCGCCGGCTACGGCCTGTTCAAGAAGATGTGCATCGCCGATGTGGTGGCGCCGGTGGTGAGCGGAGTCTACGCCAATCCGGCGCAGTATTCCGGCAGTTATCAACTGCTCGCGGCGGTGCTTTTCGCGCTCCAGATCTACTGCGACTTTTCGGGCTACTCGGACATTGCGCGTGGCGTGGCACGCATCATGGGTTTCGATCTCATGATCAATTTCGGGCAACCCTACTTCGCCACCAGCCTGAACGAGTTCTGGCGCCGTTGGCACATCTCCTTGTCAACCTGGTTCCGCGATTACCTGTTCATTCCGCTCGGGGGAAGCCGCGGCGGCGAAGGCTCCACCGCGCGCAATCTCATCATCGTATTCGCGGTCAGTGGTATTTGGCACGGTGCAGCCTGGAATTTTGTCGCTTGGGGCACGCTGCATGGGGTCTGCCTGGTCGTCGAGCGGGCCTTTGTCAGACTTGCGAAACCGGAAGCGTGGCTCGGTGCGACGGCTCAGCGGCTGCTTGGTTGGGCGTGGATGTTTGCCGTCGTGCTCGTGGGATGGATCTTCTTCCGCTCAACGAGTGTCGCCAACGCGATCATCACCCTGCGGAGCCTGAGCGACTTCGGTCCCATTTCCTATTTCACGCTGAAGATGCTCAATCTGGCGAGCGGGGAGCTGGTGATGCTCGCCGTCTCGCTCGCGTTGCTGTTCGTGATCGACTTCCACCTGTCGTTTCGGCCGCAGCGACTTCGTGAACTGTGGGAGGTGCGCTGGCTGCCAACGACTGCCGGTGTCGCGCTGACATATTACATCGTGCTGTTCGGCATTTTTGGTCATGCCGAATTCATCTACTTCCAATTCTGAGCCCGGCCGGCGCCACGAGGATTGGGCGCCAAATATCTTGACCCGAAGGGCGAGAAGGAGCGGTCGCAACCGCCCCCAATTCGCGGCGTATGCGGCCTACGCGTCCGACAACAGCTTTGCATGCTCGCCTTTCACCACCAAGTATCTGCCAAGGCAAATGGCGTCGAGTCCGGTGCGGAGGAAGCAGCTCATGGCCTGTTCGGGTGTGTCGACGATCGGTTCGTTCTCGTTGAAGCTGGTATTGAGCACGATCGGTATCCCGGACAGCTGGCCGAAACAGTCGATCAATTCGTAGTAGAGCGGATTGGTGTCCCGCGCGATGCTTTGCAGCCGTCCGGTGCCATCGACATGGGTAATGGCCGGAAGTTTCTCCCGCCATTCCGGGCGAAGCTTGACGACGTGCATCATGAACGGACTGAATACATCCTGTTCGAAATACGTCGATACTGCCGGCTGGAGGATGGTCGGAGCAAACGGGCGGAAGCTCTCCCTTCGCTTGATCTTGGCGTTGATCACGTCCTTCATGTTGGCGCGGGTCGGGTCGGCAAGAATGGAACGATTGCCGAGGGCGCGCGGTCCCCATTCCGATCGCCCCTGATACCAGCCAACCACCAATCCGGCGTGCAACAGGGAAGCCACCGCCTTCGGAACGTTGCCGGGCAGCAGTTCCCGCATGGGATTTTGGGCCGATTCCGCGGCGCGCCGCATCGCCTCATCCGAGTGAGCCGGACCCCAATAGGCATGGGTCATATGGAATCGTTCTCGTCCACCGGCGACATTGTGCCATGTCCACATGCCCGCACCGATGCACAGGCCGTCGTCCGATGAAGCCGGCTGCATATAGGCCTGCTGGAAAGGCGTGTCGCGCAGCAGGCGCGCGTTCATGACACCGTTGAGCGCGCAGCCTCCGGCATAAACGACCTGCTTGCTCGAGACCTGATCGTGGAGCTTGTTGAAGCAGTGCACCGCGACTTCCTCGAAGCGGACCTGACAGGAGCGGGCGATGTCCTTGTCCCGTTGCGTGAGCTCCTGACCGCGCTGGCGCGGCGAACCGAATTTCTCGATCCATTTTTCGGTAAACAAGCGCAGCATTTCCACGTGGTTTCGCTCGTCCATCTTTCCGCTTTCGCCGCCGCGGTGCATGCCGAAGAAGCCCTCGGCCAGCCTGAACCAGCCATCGGGCCGCGTTTGGACCAGTTCGCGCATCACCTCCGCGAAGCTATCGACGCCGTATGGCGCGAGCCCCATGACCTTGTATTCTTCCCCATATTCGGCAAAGCCGATGAATTGACAGCATGCCGTGTAGAAAAAGCCCAGGCTGTTCGGCAGATTGACTCGGTCGAGCACCTCTATCCGTGTGCCCTCGCAGCGCGCCGCCATCGCGCTGGTGAAATCGCCGCTGCCGTCGTAGGAGAAGCCGGCCGTGAGCCCGTCGAACGGCGAGCAGTAATAGGAGCTCGCGATGTGCGACAAATGATGTTCCACGTTGACGACTTTGGCCTTGATCATTTCCGGGGCTTGTCCAGCGGCTTCGGCGACCTGTTCGCTGATGCTCTGCTCGCCCTGGGCGCGTCGGATGTGCTCAAGCGCCGCTTTGCCGCCCGTGAGGGGATTACGCAATACATACGAAACCTGGGCCGCTCGATTCTGCGACGGGTCGCGCGCGACGGAAATGAAATCCAGATCCTTTGACGATATGCCACCCATTGCAAGAACCGACCGGATCGCCTGCTGCGGGAAGGACGGGTCATGCTTGATGCGTTTGCCGAAGCGCTCCTCAGCCGAAGCTGCGACCACCTTGCCATCGATGATGAGCGCGGCGGAGGCATCGGGATGGTTGAGGTTGAGGCCGAGAATTGCGGTCATCGGTACGGTCTTTCAGTTTGTGAAGCGGCTGCCGGAGACGGATTCCGTTCGGCCACGGCAGGAGATGGCAGCCGGAGCAGAAGGTTAACTAACAACGGAACTTATCATTACCGTGACTGATCGAGATGGTGCGCGAGGCTGGGGGCGGCGTTTGCAGCGCTATTTCTGGATACGCCGTTCTTCGACATTCCTTCGACCGAGCCACCACGCGACGCCGCGATCAATCATCAGACCGACGCGTGATGGCCCCATGGTGTTTCGCTCGATGATCACGTCGCGGACGCCGGGGGAGGTGACTTCAAAACCTTTTACTTCGATGTGGGCGTCTTGATCGAGCCGATTGCCTCGAACGATCACCGCCTGCACCATTGGCGGTCGCCCTGAAGCCCTGGCGGTCTGGTTCGCCTGGACGAGAATTGAGGCCTCGTTGGAGAAGATGCTCCGTTCGGGTCCCGCCCGGTAGACATTGCCCTCGAGTATGTGATTGTCGAGGATCTGAATCCGCCAGCCGGGCTGGAAACTGTCGTATGATAGTCCGAACACGGCAAAACCGCTGGTCCTGTTGGATCGATTGCCGGCGATGACATGGCCCAACGCCGTTCCGTACGTCTGCGCGGCGACGCCCGTGTCTTCGAAGAAGTTGTCGATGATCAGGTAGTTTTGCTGCGCCTGGGTGATCGTGATCTCCGAATCCCGGTCCAGGGCCACCTCGAGCGGTCGGTCGAGCACCACCGACGAGCCGGACAGCTTCTTCTCGAATGCTTTGACCCTGGCGTATTGACCGGCACCGCGCCCGTTGACCACCATAACGGCAGCGCCCGTCCAGTCCGTGCCGGCCGGATACGGATTGGCGGCATCCAGCAACAACAACCGATCCGGCCCGGCGTTGTCTGCGTGACCGAAATAATATCCGCCCGGTCCGTCCGACGTCATAGCTTCACGATCCCAACCATAAATGGCCTTGAACGTGTTGCCGCCGATGAAAATGTTCTCGGATGCGCTGACCCATTTCGACAGCGTCGATATTCCTCCGCCGGTTCCCTGGAGGTCGGCAGCAGTCACGGTATTTCCTTCAAAGACAACCTGACGCGATCCCACGATCGCGTAGGAGCCATAGCGGCCGTTGGTCAGGATATTGCGGGCCACAATCGCGTTGGTCGCCTTGAAGAGGCGAAGCGAATGCCCGGATCCGAGAATGTCGCAATCGGACACTTCGATTCTGTTTCCGGTCAATCGAATGGTGTCGGGGGATCCGTCGGGATAAATCCGATGGAAGTCATTCATTCGCTGTACGGTGGCTTCAGCCTTCATGAGGCCCCGAAAGGCCGAACCACGAATGCGGACATGTCGGATGGCGATATCGGCCGCGTCAGGAACCGGGGCGTCGCCGAACTGAAAGCCTCCCGATATGATGTGCGGGTGGTTTGATGCGTATATTGTGAGGTCTTCGACCGAAAACTGCGACCTTCCCTGTATCAGCGCGACTGGGGGTGTTGCCAGATCCGGCCACACCAGATTGACCAGATCGATGCGTTCTCCCTGCAATGTGACGCGAGGCGGAATGACGATCATGTCCGAAATCAGATAGCGCCCGCGCGGGAAGTACACGGTTCCGCCTCCGGCCTGGCTCGCCGCTTCGATGGCGGCCCTGACGGCGCGCGTGCAATCAAACCTGCCGTCGCCGTTTGCGCCATATGCCCGTACGTCGAAGGATTGCACAGCGTTCGGCTCGACGGAGCGCACGACGATGCTGCCCGCATCGACCCATTCGCCGTCGCCGCCATCTCCATTGGAGAGCCGTAGCCTGTAGCGGCCGGGTGAAACCTGATCAGGGATGCGAAACGTACCGCGCCACAGGTCGCCTTTGGTCAGAATGGCTTTCGTCGGTGTATTTCCGACCTCGGGCAGTAGCAACAATTGCGCTCGGCTTGCTTGACGGACGATGTTGCGACCGAACACCTGGAGCCAGCCCGCAGGCGAGACCTCGTCGCCGCGGTTTCCCTGTGTCCAGTAGATTGTCGGCAGATTGATGCGGCCGCTGAGAGCGCCGTGGGCATGGGTCAGGTTGAAGCGGTAGATGCCGGGGGTGAAGTGCTCTGGGATCGTGAATTTGAGGGAGAGGGGATTGGCTTGGAGGATCGGAACGGATGTTTCCTGTCCGGTCTCGCGGGTCGGTCCGTCGCCCATTCGGGCAATCGTCACGGACGTAATTTTGTCGAGCTCGGCGCCGGTGACGAGCACTGTTTCGTCCGGACCGACGGGATCGTTGAACCAGAACATCGCGGACTGAGCGGTTGCCTCCGCCATCCAAAGGAACTGAAACAGGGCAACGATGGCTGCGCCACTACGCGTCATGTACCGCGCCCATCGAGACCATTTTGGCGTTCGAGTGCATGTCGATCAGAGTTCGATGACGAGGCCGGTCAGGCGTCGGAGCTCCGCGCGCATTTCCGCCGGATCTTTGAGATGAGCGATGGCGGCTTCCAGCTCTTCCACTTTTGCGCCGACCAGGAAGCGATACCAGAGACCCTGCAGCCCGTGATAAACAAGGCCTTCCTTGCCGTCGAGAAATCCGAGCTGGATGATCAGGCGAAACAGGAAATAGGCCGGCGCGCTGATTTGATAAGGGATACGGTTGTACAGTCGTTCCTTGATCCAGCGCTTGATGGCCGCCTGGCGCGAGCCTTCTTCCGTTATCAGGTCGACATCGCGCCCGAACAGACGATGACGCGCGTTGATCACGTCGATCGCCTCGCGCGTAGCGTACTTGTTGTGCTTGTCGGTGAAGAACGTCAGATCGTTGAGATTGTGATCGGCGAACCCGCCGTCGAATGTAACGGTCTGGCCGCCCCATAAAATCATGTGCTCGTCCATCCAGCGGTCTTCAATGCGGCCGTGGCCGCGGCGCCAGATCCGCAAGAGGAGAAGCGGGTAGCGACCACCGTGGCGGATCCAGCGGCCAAGGAAGATGTGCTTGCGCTTGAGGTTTATCCCGACGATCTCGTTGCCGAGGCGCGGCAGTTCATCGCGAATTCTGGCGCCGAGATCGGCTTCGATGACCTCGTCTGCATCGAGCCGCATGATCCACGAAGCGGTGATCGGGGCATTCTCGAGCGCCCACTGGAACTGCTTCGCGTAGTTGACGAACCGGTTCTGCAATACGGTCGCGCCCTGGGCGCGCGCCAACTCGACGGTTCGATCGCTCGAGAAGCTGTCGACAACAAAAACCTCGGTTGCAATCGTGGCAACCGAGGCGAGAGCCCGCAAGATGTGGCGCTCTTCGTTGTGCGTCAGGATGATGACGGCCAGGCCCATAACCTACTCACTGCCGGGATGTCGCGGGATTTGGCAGACGGGCAGGCGCTATCTGACGTTGGAGCTTTCCTTGTCTGCCTTATGACCCTGGTCCGGGCGCTCGATCTTCGCCTCGGCGCGCACTTTATCCACGAGTTCGATCTGTGCCGCCGAGGCGACCATCGCGGCCAGGCGGTCGCGGATCTTGTCGTAGTCGGCCGGTTTGCGAGGGCGCGTATCCTCAAGTTTGAGGATATGCCAGCCGACCGCAGTCTTGAACGGCTGTGACACCTCGCCCTTCTTCAGTTTGGCAGCCACGTCGGCGTATTCCTTGCCCATTTCGCCGCGCTGCCGCCAATCGTAGTCGCCACCTCTCGCTTTGGTGACGGGGTCCTCGGACAGTTCGGCAACGACTGCCGCGAAGTCTTCGCCCTTGTTGATCCTGTCCATCGCCGCCTTGGCTTTTTGTTCGGCCGCCTTGACCGCGGCATCGTCCGCGGACGGGCCGATCATGAAGATGAGGTGGCGCAGGTGCAGTTCGGGCTCGGTTGTCACCCCGTTGAGAACGACCTCCTGATACGCCTTGCGCATTGCGTCCTCGGTCACTGCCTGCTGGCCTACGACTGTCAGAAGATGGTTGGTGAGGCCCTGATTGCGCGCGAAAGCGGCGCGGCGCTGAAGATCGGCCTGGTCTTCTATGTGTCGATCCGTCGCCACCTTCGCGAGCAGCACGGCGTCGGTCACCATCTTCAGGAGGGTTTCGCGTCTCTCGACGGGATCCTGGACCAGCAGATTTCGGCCGATGATTTCGTCTGCCAACTCCAGCTCGCTCTCATGGATCGGGCTTCCGTTGACGACAGCGACGACGGGATCGGTCGAGGGCGATTGGCCGAATGCCGGCGCTGCGGCCCCGAGCATGACGGCCAGCCAGACGGTAGCTACGCCGGCACGTGCCGTCGTTACGCGAGAGGGCATGCGGAAACCGGGCAGGGCGTTCATTTCGTCGATCCTTCTTGCTGTTCCGATCCGCGCAGCACCCGCATGACGGCGAACGACAAAGATATGGTGCGAGATATCATGTGCGGCGCGGTCGGCTTGCCGGGGTGCCTTTTAACGATGCGACATTAACGGTGATGTGATGTCGATAAGACAGGTCCGTGAAAGCGGGCGAGGGCTGTCGACGTTCGTTCACGGCACGTCGTGAAAGAGATCATCGATCTCGGCTCTTTCATTTTTCGAAGCAGTTTGGTGTCGGGTCGCTGTGGATAACATTCGGCGCAGGCGGAGGGTCTGTGCTTCTGCTTGCGAAATCCAGAGCTTGTCGCGCTGTGCGGGCGAGGGTCGATAACATCACGAGTGAGATGATTATCATAATTCACAAAATGACAATCAAAGTCTCACATACCGCCGCTAGCTTCCGCCTCGCTCCGGGACCCGGCTGCTGATCGTAGCAGGCTTGGGGTATCCAAACAGGGAGACTGAGGTTATGCGAAACTTGAAGACTTTACTCTTGGGATCGGTTGCGTTCGCCGCGATGGGCGTTGCTTCCGAATCCGCTCAGGCGCAGTCGGTTGCGTTTGGTGCGGGCGCGACGTTCCCGCAGATCGTCTATCGGCAGTTGATGGACTGCATCTACACCCAGGCCCAGGGCAGCACCGGCAAGCCGGGTCCGATGGCGAAGGCTGCGAGCTGCGGTGGCTTCAACACCAGCGGCATCGGCGGCGCGATTCTCTACGCCGCGACCGGTTCGGGCAACGGCAAGACCGTGCTGCGCACCAACGACAAGACCCAGATCGGAACGCCTTCGTCTTCCGCTCCCGCCTACACCAGCAGCAACTTCGGCATCAACAACATCACCGACTATGACGGCGTGCAGTTCATCGGCAGCGACGACGTCGTCAACGCGGCCGACATGACCGCCTGGAACACGGGCGGCGCTTCCAGCCCGCAGTCGAAGTTCGGCAATCTCATCCAGATTCCGGCGGTCGTCGGCGCCGTCGCGTTTGGTCTGAACGGCAAGGACGGCGCTGGCGCCGCCCTGAACATTCTGCCGGCGACCCCGGCCGGCGGCAGCAGCGGCCTCAACCTGTCGCGTAACGCGTTCTGCGGCATCGCGTCGGGCCACATCACCAAGTGGAACAACGCGATCCTGACCACGCTCAACGGTGGCACGCTCGGCACCGGCAACATCACCTTCGTGCATCGTCAGGACGGCAGCGGCACCACCTTCCTGCTCTCCAACGCGCTGGTTGAGCAGTGCCGCTACGAGTTCGGACCGAACAGCGAAACCGACGCGACCGTCGTGTCGTACGCTTTCCCCTGGACCGATCGTTCGCAGGCCTGCACCACCCCGCTTCTCGCGCGCGGTGCGAACCAGCTGAACTGGCCGGATCAGTTCCCGACCGACCAGTGCGGCAACGCGGTGACCAGCCCCGGCACCTTCGCCAACGCCTCGGGCAGCGGCGCCCTCGTCACCCTCGTCACCTCGACGAACGGCGCGATCGGCTACGCCTCCCAGGACTTCTGGCTGCCCGTCAAGGCCGGTGGCCTGAAGACTGCCAACCTCCAGTCGCAGTGGGACATCACCGGCGCGACCGGCAAGTTCCAGCCGCCGACCTTCCAGGGTGCCCAGAAGGCGATGGCGACCGCCATTCCGCAGTTCGACAGCGTCAGCCGTCCGAACCCGTTGACCTGGAGCTTGCAGGGTGTTGCGCCGAACCCGGTGGTTGCCGGTTCGTATCCGATCTCCGGCTTCTCCTGGTTCGAAATGTACCAGTGCTACCAGACGCACACGAACGGCAACAACGCGTTCATCTGGTTCAAGACCTTCCTCGACTACGTCTACGGCAGCGGCTCGGCTGCGATCATGAACGACAACGGCTTCGCTCAGGTTCCGGCGGTCTGGCAGGGCGAAATCTACACGCTCCTCAACGACCCGGCCAACGGCCTGAACGGCAGCTCCTGCTCCGGCAAGGTCGGCGCTTACTGATCGCTGTCAGGTCTCAGCCTGATCGACGATCGACAAACTCTGTGCACCCGGCATTTTTACCGGGTGCATTTTTTTGAATCGCGCCAGGTTTGATCCGCGCTCGTGTGCCGTCGCCGCGAACGCGGGCGATATCGGTGGAGACATGATAGGCAGCTCCGATGATGGCAGCCTCTCGGAAGAGGGCGCTGATGTCGCCATGACCTGCGATCTCGCGCGCCGCGCTTGACCCATCGGATCTCCTCTCGCAAATGTCACATCATTGATAACCATCAACGTTATCGCTCGGGTCCGATCAGGGACGGCCAGTGCCATGTCGATGCGCCTATTCGTTGCTTTGCTCGCTGGCGTCCTTGTCATGGGGAGCGGCCGGGCGTTTGCCGTCAGCGCGTCGGGGTCGATGGATTCTCCCGCCGCCGAGTCGCGCGACGATCTGTTTGCGACGAAGCCCGCCAGCCCGGATCCGGCTCCCGTCGTCGCACCGGCGGCCGCGACGGTCGAACGGCCGCCAGCGCCTCCGCCGGCACAACGCGTGCTCAGTGATAATCCGCTGTGGGCTATCCCGCTCGTGCGTTTGACCGCGAGCCGGGAGCGGCCGCTGTTCGCACCGACGCGACGGCCGCCAGCGCCTGCACCGGTTGCCATGCCGGCGCCCGTGCAAGTCGCTCCGCCGCCGCCGGCCGAACCCGAGAAGCCGCAACTCTCCCTGCTTGGCACCATCGTCGGCAGCGAAAAGATCGGCTTGTTCGTTGATTCAGCCAGCAAGTCCGTGGTGCGGCTGAAAGCGGGCGACAATCACAAGGGATGGACCCTTCGAGCGGTTGAGCGGCGTCAGGTGGAGTTCGCGCGAGGGCTCGATATTGCCGTGCTGGACATCCCGTCGCCCGACATGAAGGCCGGAGCGGCACCGGGCGGGCCGATGCTTGCAGGGCCACCGCCCGTTCCGGTCGCCATGCCGGTCCCGCCGCCGCAAGGCGCGGCAGCCCCACCGTCCTACGTCCATCCCGGTGCCAGCAAGAGCCTGACGATCAACAAGAACGCGCAGCCGGCGAATTTCAAGCTGCCGCCGGGTCTCCTGAGCCCGTTTGCGACCCAGGGGCAGCGCTAGTGACGCTGTGGCCAGGCCGCCGTTCGCTTCGGTCATGATACCGCATTGATAACAAATAATAACATGATGAATCGGCGCGGCCCGGTTGCCGGTGATTAAGGCGATTTTGCCGTGTTTTGCTTGCCCGGAACACAGCGTCGCAGATGGTCCATCGTGCGGCCAATGCTACAAATCTGACATATGAATGTTAGTAAACGATAAGTAAATGCGGGCCGCGAATGCGCCTGCATCGGCGGCGTGCTCGACTGGAACTTGCAATCGGAAAGTGCCGCAGCGTGCCCCATCGCGATATCCTTGTTTCTCCCCCCGGGATGCGGCGTGCGTTTGAGCGGACGCTGCTTTGTGGCGTCAGCCTGCTGGCGCTGTCGGTCGCGGGTGGCTTCGGCCACGCGCGCAGCCTCACGCCCGGTGGCAACACGGTGGTGCCCACTGCGGCCGCGCAGCAGGCGGCGATCCAGGCCGCGCAGCAGGCTGCCGGCGCGGCGAACCAGGCCCAGGCCTCGCTTGCCCGCGCGGCCGCGGCGCTTGCCGCCGCGCGTAACCTCCAGTCGGATGCTGCCGCTGCCGCCCAGGCTGCGGCCTCGTCCGTTCCGAATGGACTGACTCCGGGCGGGTTGATGCCGTTCGGCGGCACCGCGGGCGATCCATTGGCGGGCATCAAGGCCGATGCGTCCAAATGGCTTGGCGCGAATTTGCCGAAGCAGACGACGAGCGGCTCGAAGGTCTCGGTCGTTATCCAGCAGACCCAGAAGAAGAGCATCCTTTACTGGGACACGTTCAACGTCGGTGCCAACACCACGGTCAATTTCAGCCAGTCCGCGTCCGACTGGATCGCGCTGAACCGGGTGCAGGATCCCAGCGCCTCGCCGAGCCGCATTCTTGGCCAGATCAATGCCATCGGCGGCGTCTACCTGATCAACCGCAACGGCATCGTCTTCGGCGCCGGCTCGCAGGTCAACGTTCACACGCTGATCGCGTCCAGCCTCGATGTCGGCAAGCTCGGCAGCGATCTGGCGACACGCGACCAGTCTTTTCTCAACAACGGCATCGCCGATCTCAACTCGTTCTCGATCTATGACAAGGACGGCGGCGCAGCGACCAAGCTGATCGCCGGCGATATCAAGGTCGAGCGCGGCGCGTCCATCACCGGCAATATCCTCTCGGACCAGGTTTCGCTTGGCTCGCCCGGCTCGGTCTACCTGTTCGGCGCCAACGTCTACAATTCCGGATACATCACGGCGCTGGGCGGCGAGGTCGCCATGGTGGCGGCGCGAACGATCGATGTCGTTCCGAACGGCTATTCGGTGCTGCCGGACAGCGTGCTGGGCAAGGACGACAAGGGTAACACCATCCAGTTCCGCGGCACCGAATTCAGGCTGTCGCAGTTTGCGTCGTCGTACTACGACGCCGCAACGGCTGATTCATCGAGACCCCTCGGCTATCCAACCGCGACCAGTGGCACTTATCTGGCCGGCACAGGCGCGGTCAAACATGACGGCTTGATCGACGCCTCTCGCGGCATCGTGGTGATGAACGGCGATACCGTTGCGATCGGCAATCCCACGGATGCAAGCGGTCACGCTCTGACCGACAGCGCCGGAAAACTGATCCAGGGCGTGATCTCGGCCGATACCAGCATCGACCGCAACAGCTTCGTGCTGCTCCGTGCGGCGACCAGCGTCACCATGAACGGCGTGATCTCGAGCCAGCCGCTTGACGACGGTGCGGCGGGACTGCCGAGCACGCAGAGCTTCACGCCGGCCTATATCGAGGCGTCGGCGCAAACCAACGTAACCGTCGAATCGAGCGGGCTGATCTCGGCGCCCGCAGCACAAGTCTCGCTCCGTGCAATCGACTTGGGTAGCCAAAACGCGTCAACGCTGTACCAGAAGACCGGCGCCGCGCCGGACGGAGCAGTAGTTTACGGCCAGCACCTGTTCAATCAAGGTTCAGTAGGCAACGCCGGAGGGAATACTGCGGAGGTCAGGTCCAATTCCAGCGATCCGCAGAGCGTCCTGCTTTCGCCGGGTGCAACGATCGACGTTGCCGGGCTCCAGAACGTCGAGCTGCCGGCGAGCTACAACATCATCTCGTTCCAGCCGCGCGCCGAGTTCGCCGACATGCCGTTGCAGCGTAACGGCGCGCTGTACGGCCAGACGATGTACATCGACATCCGTAACTCCGGCATCCGCAGCGACGGCACCACTTGGGTGGGAACGCCGCTCGCGGACGCCAGCGGCTATGTGGCCAAGGTCCCGCGCAGCATCTACCAGTTGATGACCGTCGGCGGCAGCGTGTCTCTCGCGACGGACCTCTCCACCAGCAACGGTGCTGCTGGCGTCAAGACCGACGGCTCGATCATGAATGTCGCGGGCGGCAGCGTGAAGTTCCTGCCCGGCATGGTGAACACCACGCGTCTGCTCGGCAGCGACGGCCGCATCTATAGCATGACCAACGCCGATCCGAACATGACCTATCTCGGGATCGCCGGTCAGTTCACCGTCAAGCATGCGCGCTGGGGCGTCACGGAAACCTGGTCCACGCAGACCCAGATCTATTCGGCAGGCTTCACCGAGGGGCATGACGCCGGACGCGTAAGCGTCGTGACGGTCAATCCGGCGCTGCTTGGGACGATGTATTTCGGCTCGACAGCCGGCGAACGCCAGATCAGCGGTGGGCAGTTGCCGTTGCAGGGCTCACTCGAGCTGACCACGCCGTCGAGCGTGCAGATCGGCGCGACGGCATCGGCCAATTTCACGACGCAAAGCAAGTATACGACGAATTTGTCGGCCGACATCCTGTCGAACTATGGCCTCAGCTCGCTGACGGTGAAGGCAAACGATTTCGTGCTGTCGAGCGGCAGCACGCTCAATCTCGCCGCTGGCGGCAGCCTTTCCGTCACGGCGGGTGGTGCGATTGACATTGCCGGAACGGTGTCGGCGGCTGGAGGCAGTGTTAGCCTCATTACCGACCGGGGTTCTGTCAGCGGCAGTTTCACCACATCGCTCTTCAAGGCGCCCAACGACTCCTCGGGCACTTCGATTGCCGCCAATGTCTTCGTCGAGGGCACAATCGACGTCAGCGGCCGGTTTGTTAATGACACCGGGCGCATAGCTGGCGTCGATGCGGCTGGCCCTGCCTTCACCAATGGCGGCACGATTTCGATTCGCACGACCAAGGACAGCACAAGTGTCACAGGCGGCAACCTGGACGCGACCGGAAGCATATTGTTGGCAAACGGCAGCCTTCTTGATGTATCCAGTGGCGGTTATATCTCGCCGCAGGGCAGGGCCAAAACCGCAGCCACGGGCGTCATGGCCGGCAAGGCAGGCAGCATCTCGCTCGCCCTGTACGCGGGCGGACTGTGGGATCCTGTCGGTGGTCCGCATCCTCCGACACCAAATCTAGCGACGCCGGCTGTCATCGCGCTCGACGGCACCCTGCGCGGCTACGGCTTCGAGAGCAACGGCAGCTTGAGGCTCGCTGCGGCCGGCACCATCCGCATCGGCGGCGCGCTTCAAAGGGATGAGACATCGTCGATCCGTATCGGCGGCGAAGCCACAACGTTGCCCGTCTCGTTGCTGACGGGCGGCGGCTTCGGCTCCTACATCATTGAGTCAGTGACGGACGACTGGTCCGGCGCGAAAGCTCAAATCATCGTCTCGGCCGGGACGAGTCTGACTCTCAAGCAGCAGAACCTGGCGAGCCTGGCTGACTACGCGGCGACACCGACCGGCACCAAGCTCGGCCAACAGGCTGCGCCGCAACTGGCGCTGCTTCCGGACGACCAACGCAAGCCGGTCAATCTCACGCTCAAGGCCGACTCTATCAAGCTCGATACCGGCTCGACGATCATCACCGATCCGAAGGCCAGCATCACCATGGCCGCGGTTGTCAAGGATCGCAGCACAATCAAGCCAAGCGATCCAACCTGGAACGTGCCAGCGCAGTCGGTCGAGCTGCTCGGCACCATCGTCGATCACGGTGGCACCGTCTTCATCAACGCGCTGCAGACGCATCTTTCGTCGCAAGCGAAGGTCGATCTGTCCGGGACGTTCGTCGCCGACTCGCAGTTCGGCACGATCAAGGGCCCGGCGATCAGCGGCACCTACATCGGCGGCGGCACGTTCGCGGTCGAAGCCGGGGCGATCGCGCTGAACCAGACGGGGACGTCCTACGCCTATTCTCCGCCCAGCGGCTTCAACTACCTCGTCGCCGATGCCGGCGCGCTGGTCGACGTCTCCGGCGCGGCCGGCAATATCCAGGTGGCCGGCGCGCGCGGCGCGACGACGTCGCAATGGTCCTGGAGCGACGCCGGCAAGGTGAGCGCAGACGTCAGCGGATTTTCCTGGGGCGGCAGTTTCGCCGCGGCCGGCGGCCGATATGTCGGCGGCGATGGCACCGTGCGCACCGACTCGCGCGCTAATGGCGGGACCATCCTGCTCGGCGGCGGCAACATATTCCTGCAGCAGGGCGCCGCCGGCGTCATCAATGCGCCGACGGCGCTCACCGTTTCGGCCGATCAGCTCGCGCCGTTCGACAACGTCTATCTCTACGCAGCCGCGGCACAGGGCGGCGCCGCGCGCATCTTCACCGACCTGCCCGGCAACATCTACGGCAACAACGATCCGTTATGGGGAACGCTCACGATTTCCGGTTCGCTGGACTGGACCGTGACCAACCGCCTGCACATTGCGGCAGGCGTCATCAGCGCGCCGGCATCCGGCTCGGTTGATGCACACATTGCGGCGTCCTACGTCGCGCTCACCGGTTCCGGTCGCAATCCGGCGGCCGGCACCAGCACGTTGACGGTGAATGCGCAGACGATCGATCTGGAGAGTGGAAGGCCGTCCAATTTCAAGCCGGGCGACGCTCAGCCGGGCCTCGACTTCTCGGGCTTCAGCCAGGTCAACCTGATCGCGAGCGGCGACCTTCGCCTCGGCACGCTCAAGGTTGTGGACGGTTTCAAGACCGATTCGACGCAGACCGTCCCGACCGAGCAGTCGAGTTTCACCGGCAAGCTGGTCTCGACCGGAGATCTTCTGCTCTCGGCCCAGCGAATCTATCCGGTATCGGCCGTCGACTTCACGATCGAGACGCCGGGGAACGTCAAGTTCGCCGCGCCCGCGAACAGCTTCACCGGAATTCCGCTGTCAGCCGGCGGCGGCATCACCGTGATCGCAAACACCATCGATCAGGCGGGCAATCTGTTCGCGCCGCTCGGCAAGATCGCGCTCGGCAATACCGACAGCGCGGTGTCCAAGATCATCACGCAGTCGGTGGTGCTGGAGCCCGGGAGCCTCACCTCGGTGTCGCTGGCCGACACGACCGTTCCCTACGGCGCGACGGCCGACGGCACCAACTGGTACTACAACGCCAGCCTCAATCCGCTGTCGCAGCCGCCGTCGAAGGGTTTGATCCTCGCCGGATCGAGCGTGACGCGCGCCGACGGCTCGACGATCGACCTGCGTGGCGGCGGCGACATCCAGGCCATGGAGTGGATTGCGGGCAAGGGCGGATCGCGCGATAGCCTGACCACGACGCCTTCAGGCCAGACCGTCTACGCGCTGCTGCCTTCGCAGACCGATCCGATCGCCGCGTATGACATTCACTTTGCGACCGCGCGCAGCGCCGATGCGGGCAAGACCGTCACCGCCGGCGACACCGTGCCGCTCGCGGGCACCCAGATCACGATCGACGGCGGCAACGGCATCCCGGCGGGGACCTATACACTTTATCCGGCGCACTACGCGACGCTGCCCGGCGCAATGCGTGTCGTGGTCTACTCCAGCGACAATACCGGCAAGAACATCGCCACGGGAACCAAACTGCCTGATGGCACCGTTCTGGTGACCGGTCATTACACGCAGTCGACCGCCGCCGGAAAGCAGTCGTCCGGCCAGACGTTGTTCGCGGTGCAGACAAGCGCGGTCTGGCAGCAATACAGCGAGTACAGCTTCAACGGCGCCAACACCTATTATGCTCAACTGGCGGCCAAGAACAATGTCACGGCGCCGCGGCTGCCGATGGATGCGGGACGGCTTTCGGTCTCCGCGCTGCAGTCGATCGTGCTGAACGGCATGGCGCTGACGCGGCCGGGGCAGGACAGCAGCGGCAATATGGGCCGCGGCAGTGAGCTTGACATCAGCGCTCCCAAGCTGGCCGTGCTCGGCCATGCCGCATACGCCAACAATGACATCCCGGCCGGCTATGTCGGCCTCGATCTCACCCAGCTCAGCGGCTTCGAGAGCATACTCATCGGCGGCAGCCGCAGCGATATCCCCACGGGCACGCTGATCATGCCGACCGCCAGCAACGTCGTCGTGGATACGCGCGGCGAGACGTTCAGTGCGCCGGAGATCCTGCTCGTCGCCCAGCAGGTCGGCCAATGGCAGGAAATCCAGCAAACGGTGACGGTCGGCTCGCAGTCCGTCTTTCTGGATCTTCCGGTCTATGTCCCGGAGACCGGCAGCGGCACGGTGACCATCAATTCCGGCAGCATCGTCGAAACCACCGGTGTCGTTCATGCCAAGCTCGGGCGGCATTACATCGTTGCGGCGGACGGGCAGGCGCCTGTCACGCCCGAGAGCCTCGCCGCGGCGCTGGGCGGGACGCTCTCCGGAACGGAGATCGTGGGTGCCGATCTTGCAAAACTCCTCGATCCCCAAAGCCCTGCTCGGTTGGCTCTCGGTTACTACGCGAACGGCGGTGCGCAACAGCCGGGGCGTGGCGCCTTGTTCGTGGCGAGCAACGACCCGACGCTGCAACTGACGGGGCCGACCGCGACCGGAGTTTCGGCGTCGGCGCTCACGATCAAATTCAAGGATGTCGGGACCGCAACGGCCACGCTGCCGGCCGGGCCGGTGACCGGAAGCCTGACATTGGCGGGCGGCGGCACCTCTGACAGCGGCAAAGTGGTGATCGCGGACGGCGCCAAGATCTCGACGAACACGCTGACGCTGCAAGCGACCGCGTCCAACAACGCGATCGTCCTCAAGACGACTGACTTGCACGCCAATCTGGTCAACCTGATCGCGCCGACCATCGGCGTCGGAGCGGCCTCGGCGGTTGCCGGCAAGAGCCTGGTGCTGCCGGCCAACAGCACCCAGTTCGCCGATGTGCAAACACTGGCCCTGCGCGCGCTGTCTGGTCCGGTTACGGTATATGGCGATTTCAATTCCGGTGCGGGCAGTCTGTCGTTGGACGCCAGCGGCATCGCGCTCGGCAGCGAGGTGCTCGATCCCGGCACGAGCCTGAATCTACGTGCGGGATCGGTGCTGGCGTTTTCCTCCTCTGCGACGGTCCAGTTCAGCGTCGGCGTCACGGTCACGTCCGCCGCGGGCGTCGCCACGACCTACGCCGCCAATACCCAGATCGCGCTCGATCCCAACAGCAAGGTTAGCGTTGCGTCCGCCGGAACGATGACCGTGGCGGGTTCGAGTGGCACCACCCTGACGCGGGACGGCCTGATCTCGGCGAGCAACACCATCACGCTCAAGAACACCGGGGCCAGTACGTCCTTCAGCGCTCCGGCGGCGAACGGCAACAGCCTCGAACTGGCCGCAAAGGAAATCGACCTGGGCAGCGGCCCGGTGAATGGGAACGTCGTCAACGGCAAGTTCACCATTGCCGGTTTCTCCACGGTCAAATGGTCGGCCGACGACAGCGTGGTCGTCAAAGGCCCCGGCACGATGACGCTCGGTGCGAACGGCGACAAGGTCGACCTCGCCGTCAGTACGCCGCGCATTCTGGTCACCGGCGCGACCGCGGCGACGCCTCAGGGTTTTGCCCTGACGGCGTCGGGCGATATCTCCATCGTCGATCCGGTGACGCGCGGCTCGGCCGCAGCCGCCCCGGTCGACAGCGACGAGACCGGCGGCATTCTCACGGTTACGGGGGCGAACATTGCCGTCAGCAGCACCATTCAGGCGCAAGCCGGCACCATAACGCTCGGTGCGATCGCGGGGAACGTCACCCTCAATCCCGGCGCTTATATCTCGGCGCGCGGCTACAAGAAGACGCTGGTCGACGTCGACACCTATCTGTCAGGCGGCAAGGTCGTGCTTTATGCCGACATCGGGTCGAACGCCACGGGCGGAGGCCAGGTCATCACCGACGCCAGCAGCACCATCGATGTCGCGACGACGAGCGGTGGTCAGGGCTATGGCGGGACGATCGAGGTGGACGCGCTTCGCGGCGGCGTAACGCTGGCCGGCCAACTGCTCGGCGCCGGCGGTCCCGGCCTCGGCGGCCGGTTCAAGCTTGATACCAACGGTGCGGCCGACCTGACGGCGCTTGCGGACATTCTGCTCGCGGGCGGCCTGACTGGCGCGATCGACATCCACACGCGTAGCGGCAATCTCGAATTGGCGGCAGGGCATACGCTGAAGGCCAATGTCATTACGCTGACGGCCGACGATCCGACCTGGATTCCGATCTTCGCCGAGAAGCAACTGGGCCAGGTTATCATCGCAGGCACGCTGGACGCCGATGGCTATTTCGGAAAGACCGCCGATGGGACCGGGCAGGCGGGCGGGCAGATCGGTCTGTTCGGCCGCAACGCGGTGGTGCTCAAGAGCACCGCGCAGCTTCTCGCCCGGACGACGCATGCCGACGAGCGCGGCGGCGACGTCCTGATCGGCACGGCGTGGTCCGCGGCCGGCAAGATCGATCTGCAATCCGGCTCGCTCATCGACGTCTCCGGGGGCACGAAGGGCGGATTGTCAGGCGGCACGGTGACGCTGCGGGCACCGCTCGACGGCAACGACGATGTCAAGATCAAGGGCCTCGACGCCACCATCATCGGCGCGCGCGCGGTGAACGTTCAGGCGTTCCTGACCATCAATACCGACAAGAGCCCGAACAACGTCAACGGAATCGACGGCAGCCAGCTCAAGACGAAGAACGGCACCGCGGCGGTCTGGGACGGCTATGTCGATCCGAAGGGATCGGTGACGTCGGACGGCCAGCTTATCGACTTTGGGGCTTGGACCAACGTCGCCGGCGTGGCGCTGAATGTGCTGCCGGGCTCCGGCTACCAAACCGTTCCGGCAATATCGGTCGTGAGCAGCGGTAGCAGGATCGACGGCGCCGTCTATGTCGATCCGTCGACGGGCGGGGTCTACAACGAGGTCACGGATCCCGTGACCGGCACGACATTCCGGTCCAGTCTACAGGTTTCGTCGATCAAGATCGACAATGGCGGCATATACACGAGTACGCCGACCGTCATAGTGACTGCATCCGGCAAAGATCTGCCGTCCTGGGGCGGCAAGGCTGTCGCCACGGCCGTGATGAAATACAACGATATCAGCATCACGGGGGTCGCGGTCGACGATTCGTTCAACGGCAGAAACATGCAATTGCTCGATGGGACGGGCAAGTCCATCGCCTCGGGTACGGCTATCGTCGAAAACGGAATGCTGACGAAGGTGACCGTGACGTCCGGAACGACCGGCACCGGCGCCCTTGCGTCGATCCGCTTCGGCGGATTTGGCACCAAACCGCCGGATATCACGTCCGATCATTTTTCCGGCGTGACGCTCAGCGTGGCGGCGGTGACGCTGGCAGCAGGCGGAAGCGGCTATGACAGCGGCGTCAGCATCAGCTTCTCCGGCGGTGGTGCGTCCGTGAGTGCGGCCGCGACCGCCACAATGGGGGCCGCGGTCTCGATCACCGGCGTGACCAAGGGCTACACGGCGGGCAAACTTCCGTCCCTGATCATCACGGGCAACGGCAGCGGCAGCGGTGCGATTGCTTCATTCGCAACTCAGCCGACAGTTTCCAGCGGAGCGACGGACAGCAGTCACGTATTCGTCCCAAGCCCAGGTGCGAACTTCATACCGATAGCCACCAGCAAGCTTTTCGATGGTACCTCTGACAATGCGTCCCTGACCATTGTGCCGAACTACGATCATCAGTTGCTCTATTCCGACGTCCTCGCTGATTTCGTCCAGGGCAACGGCATCCAGGGGGTCGGCCTGACCGGCAGCTACCGCTTCAGCGGCCTGTTCGACAGGCTTCAGAACGGCCTTGTCAAGCAGCTTGGTGCCGATGTCGTGCACGTCCAGCCCGGTATCGAATTGGTCAATACCAATTCCACGAAGAACTCGGGGAACATCACGGTTGCAAGCAACTGGAATCTGGCGGCCGGCACCGCGGGCAATCTGCAAAGCGTCTCCGTGCCGACCAGCGGAGGGCCAGTCACTATCAACGTTTTCGACCCCGCGTCGAGCTACGTGAACTTCACCTATCGTCTGGCGACGCCCTGGGGCGGGCTCGACGCCGGCGCACTGACGCTGCGCACCGCCGGAAACATCAATGTCAACGCCTCGATCTCCGACGGCTTCTTCCAGTTCGGGAATTACCTCGACAAGTCTTACGCTGACGCTGTCAGGTCTTACATCACCTCACGTACGATCGATCCCTCCACGCTCACATACTACCTGAACGACTACACCAGCAGCCAACTCCCGGTCGCCCCGTATCAACTTGGCGATGTCGGCAACAGCATCAGCCCGAAATCGGAAGACCTCGCCAGTGCGGACCTATTCCCGCACGCCTTGCGCGTCTGCACCACCGACTGCAGCCCGGCAAACATCAAGACGGTGATCGCTCCGTCCTCCTGGTCGTATACCCTGACCGCCGGCTCCGACGTCTCGAGTGCCAATCCGACCGCTAGAATTCCGCTCGCGAACGGCGGGGGAGACGTGATCGTCGACAAGCACGGGACCTATTCCCAGCCGCTCAAGACCAGCACCACTCCGGTCCTGGTCAACATTCCGACCATGGTGCGGACCGGCACCGGCAGCATCACCATCGCCGCCGCGCGCGATGTGATTTTGCAGGACACGGTTGCTCCCGGTGTGATCTATGCAGCCGGCGTCAGCACCGAAAAGCTGGCCGATCCGTATAGCCTTCAGACGGTCAATGGCGAGTCGAGACTCGTCGTCTCCAATCCAGACGGCTTCTTCGAGCCAAGGGTTCTGGGTTATGGCGGCGCGGCCGCCAAGGCAGCTCCAGAGCTCTACTATGGGCCACCGACCGCGGCGGCATTTCCGGAAAAGGGCGGAGACGTCGTCGTCGACGCGCAGCGGGACGTCAAGGGCTATAGCGGCAGCGGCAACAAGGTGCTGCAATATTACCAGCCCTGGCTGCTCTCCGATGTGGACGTGACGCCTGGCGCCAACATCTCAGCCTTGGGCGCCGGCGCTTTCGCCCCCTCATCGGCGCAGATCGCGTCGCAAGCGGCGTGGTGGATCCAGTATGGCAGCTTCCAGCAAGGTTTCCTCAGCGCCGGCGGCAACGTGAACGTTCTGGCCGGGCGCGATCTCATCGATGTGTCTGTGTCCCTGCCGACGACCGGCCGGGTCAGCGGCGGCCTGTCGGCCGACAGCCTGCCCGTCACGCACCTCTACGGTAGCGGCAACATGGTCGTTCGCGCCGGCGGCGACATCCGGGGCGGCTCGTTCTACGAAGGATCCGGCCATGCCAGCATCGTAGCCGGCGGTAACATCGGCAAGAACGACACAGTCTCCAAATACCAGTCGAGCACGCTCAAGGCCGACGACGTTCCCTTGCTCGCGGTCGATACCGGACGGATCGCGATGACGGCGAACGGAGCGATCACTATGGCCGGAGTGGTCAACCCTGCCGCGCTGCATGCTCAGCAACCGAGCAGCGCAAATTCCCTGGAGACGACCACCAGCCCGACCACTCCGCTCTACATGGATACTTACGGTCCCGACAGCGGCGTGAGGTTGGTGGCGCAGTCGGGCGACCTGACCATCACCATCGCGCTCCCCACGATCGGCGTGAGTGATGAGTTCAGCCGGGCAGCCGCGGGAACATATCCCGCGAACCTCGAAGCCATCTCTCTGCAGGGCGATCTGATAACGACCGGGATCAGCACGAGCATGAAGGCCGCGGGCGTTACGATTCCGACACCGGGAATCGTATTGAGCCCGTCCGAACATGGCGTGTTCAATCTGCTGGCACAGGGCAGCATCGACCTGACGTTCGGTTACCCGGCGGGCAAGTCGGCGCTGCAATCGATCTCTCGTCCGCTGATTTCCGCCGGGCCATCGTTGATCGATGCGGCTTTCGATCCATTCCGTCCCAACAGCGGCAATGACGATCGCTTCAGCCGTGCGATCCTGGCGCATGAGGACGATGTGGCCGACGGTCTCGATACGACCGCGCGGATCTACGCCGTGACCGGTGACATCACAGCAACCGGCAGCTACGGAAGGAGGAACTTGAACTCTCCGGCGGACGAAAGAGTCTATCAGCACATTGAAATCAACCGCCCGACCAAGGTTTATGCGGGCCGCGACCTCATCGATCTCAACATCATCGTCCAGAATATTCATACCAGCGATGTGAGTTCGATCGAGGCTGGCCGGAACATCACCTACACCGGCTTCAACAATGGCGGCGGCCTGCAGGTGGCGGGACCTGGCTTCCTTGTGGTGCAGGCGGGCGGAGATATCGGCCCGTTCATCCCGGCAGCGCATGACAACGCGACCGATGCTCCCGTGCAGGAAGGCATCGTGTCGGTCGGGAATTCCAGCCTGACACCCGTCGGAAATGCCTATGTCTATAATAGCACGGGAGGCGGTTCGGTCGGCATCTACAACCAGTCGCTGCTCGGCCCGGCGAATAATCCGCGGCGCAATGCGGCGCTGACGGACGCTGCCGGCACGAAGCAGGGTGCCGATATCATCACGATGTTCGGCACCAAGTTTGGTGTTGATTACGCCGCCGTGACGAAGTCCTATATCGATCCGGGAAACGCCGGCGGCATCAATCATAACTATATGTCCGACCTGCGCTCGTTCTTGAGCCGGATCGGCAAGCCGGTAAGCGACGGTGACACCGATGCCAGCGTGTTCGCGGCCTTCCAGGCCTTGCCCGCCGACCTCCAGCATGTCTTCGTCGATCAGGTCTTCTTCGCTGAGCTCAAAGCCGTCGGCATCGCCCAGAAGGGGGGCACGTCGTCAGACACCCAGCGCGGCTACCGCATGATCGAGACCATGTTCCCGGCGCGCCTGGGCTACACGGCAAATGTGCTCGGCAGCGGGAGCAACGGCGCCAGCCAGCTGGACAAGACCGGCGACATGGACCTGCTGCATGCCACGGTCCAGACCAAGCTCGGTGGCGATATCTCGGTCTTCGGACCGGGCGGCAATATCATCGTCGGCTCGCTCGCGGCCGAACCCAATTCGGCCCTGAAGTTGCGGGATATCGGCATCCTCACGCTGGGCGGCGGCGCGATCAACACCTTCACGGATGAGAGTGTGCTGGTGAATTCGAGCCGCGTGCTCACGACCCAGGGCGGCGACGTCCTGATGTGGAGCTCCAACGGCAATCTCGACGCCGGCCGCGGCTCCAAGACGACTTTGTCGGCACCGGCGCTGCAAGTGCTGTATGATCAGGACGATTACCAGTCGATTGATCTTGGTGGCTTTGTGACCGGCGCGGGTATCGGCACGCTGCAGGTGTCGTCCGCGGCAGTCGCGTCCCAGCTCTATCTTCTCGCACCGCGCGGTACGATCGATTTCGGCACCGCCGGCGTGCGCGCCTCGGGCAGCGCAGTCTTCGTCGCACCCGTTATCGCCAATGCCAGCAATTTCCAGGTGCAGGGGAGCACGACCGGAATACCGACCGTATCCGTTCCCAATATCGGCGCGCTCACGGCAGGCTCGAATACGGCCGGCGCGGCCGCCAAGACGGCGGAAACGCCAACCGCATCCGGGGCCCGCAGGCCGGCCTCGATCTGGATCGTCGAGGTGATCGGTTATGGCGGCGACGGTCAAGATGACCAGGCGACGAACAAGAAGGAGTCTGATGCGACGTCATCGGGCAACGACAAGCAATGATGGTCCGCGCGTTCAACTCGAGATTGTTTGGCTTGCGGTCGCGGCAGGCAACTGCGTGCTGCCGTGCCAGCCATCATGATTGAACGAGATACGGGACAAGTTGAGCGCGCCTGCCACCGAATGAACGCATTCCGTCCAGAAATCTGACTTTTTGTTTAGGATCGGTCACAGCAACGATAAGAAACATACCTACAAGGTCGGCAACAGGCTTTTGGGAGACGGGCAGTGGGCTGCTGTCCGTCCCATTTCGGCGACGGCCTGTCTGTAATTTTGTTTTGGGGGTTGAAATGCGCGCGACAAATCCGACCGAACCGGTCTGCTCCGAGTCCGCGCTGCCCAGGTCGAAGGCCAACGTCTACGATCTCGGGCTGAAACAGGATGAAGGCGGCCGGCTTCGCCGCATCAGAGATCTCGAGCACGAGAATGCGTTGTTGATGCGCATGGTCTCCGAAACCCAGATCGAGATCGCGCGCCTGCGCGAGCTGTTGTCCTCGAACTGACGTGATCCGGTGGCCTTCGTTCGACGGCCGGGTCTCTTCCTTGCTGATAAGAGCAACCAATGAACCCGGGCGAATGCGCCGGGGCGTTGACGCGCTTGGCTGACCGATTCCGTCGGATTCGCCGGCAGCACGCGAGACGCGCGGTGGCATCCGTGGGATTTGCGACCAGGAATTCCCGTCGGACGTCGTGTTCGTTTTCGCAACCGCGTGACGCAGAGCGTCTACTCAGCAGGAACCGCACATCGCCTGCGCCGGTGGCGCGGGAGGCATGCACCGCCGCGAGGCGTAAGGCAGGCCGGTCCGGATGTGGGTCAGCTTGGTGTGAAACGAACGGTCATGCGATTTGTTAAGTTCTTGTCGATCGCATGCTGCCTGATCTCGTCGGCCTTGGTCGGCGGCTGTGGGTTCATTCCGATGTCAGGGCCGGCAAGCCTCGACATCAGGAACGAGAACACGGCGACGCTGCCGTTCGCCGTCGTCAAGCTCAATCCCGAGGTGCTGCAGGTGCTCGAGAAATTCGAGCCCAACGGACTGTCCGGAAATCTTGGGGATACGCGGCCGCCCTCGAGTATCAAGTTCGGCATCGGTGACGTCATCAGCGTCACGATCTTCGAGGCCTCCGCAGGCGGGCTCTACGTGCCGCTGGAAGCCGGCGTACGGCCGGGTAATTTTGTGAACCTGCCCGATCAGGCCGTCGACAACGACGGGAACATCACGGTGCCCTACGCCGGTCGGATCCGCGCCGCGGGGCGCACCAATGTGCAGGTTCAGGAGGACATCCTTGCACAGATCAAGAAACGTGCGATCGATCCGCAGGTCGTGGTGACCTCCAGCCAGCAGCGCTCCTCGCTCGTCAGCGTATTCGGCGAGGTCAGGACGCCGGTGCGATTCCCCATGCCGTCGGCCGGCGCGCAGGACCGCATCACCGACGCGATCACGCGCGCGGGAGGCATTAGCGGCGCGGGCTGGGAGACGTGGGTCGTCCTGGAGCGCAGCGGAAAGCGCGCCACAGTGCCGTTCGGCAATCTCGTCTACTTCCCGGCGAGTAACGTCTTCGTGCAGCCCGGAGACCGCCTTTATCTCTATCGTGAGCCGATGAAATTCATCGCCTTCGGCGCCACCGGCCAGCAGGGCGAGTTCAATTTCGATGCCTGGCGGATCAATCTGACGCAAGCGGTCGCGAAGGCGCGCGGCCTGCTCGACCTCCAGGCCGATCCGGCATCCGTCTTCCTCTATCGCCGCGAGCCGCGTGAGGTGGCGCAGCGGCTCGGCGTCGACTGCTCGAAGTTCGACGGCGATTCCGTGCCGATCGTCTTCAACGTCAATTTCCAGGATCCGGCCGGATATTTCATTGCGACCAAGCTATCGATGCGTCCGTTCGACGTACTCTACGCCGCCAACGCAGCGCAAGTGGATGTCACGAAGGTCCTGACCTTCATCAACACGGCGCTTGTGACCGCAGAGAGCGGAGTGAGCCTCGTCAACAATATCCGCTTCCCGGGGCCGACATCCTCGACGACCACCGTCGTGCAGTGAGGCCGCGCCTGACGTCACGACGACAGAGGCGTGGAGACGTCTTGACGGTGGGGCCGCAATTGTTACTCATCGTACGGGAGCGGGTCTGCCGGTATCGAATTATGTTAGTGTTCGCCCACGGCTGATCAAAGAACCTGCCCGCTGGTGGAGGAATAGGCTATGCGCCGAGTTTTGCATTGGTCCGGACGCACCGCCGGCCGCGCTCTCGCGGCCGGTCTCGTCGCGCTCGCGACGGCCGGGGGTGCGGCGGCCCAATCTGCGGGTCCAGGCAATCCGCCGCTCGAGCGGCAGGGTACAATCATTGGCGGGCAGGCGGCAAAGCCGACGTACGAACGCTGTGTCGATGTGCAGATCGGAAACGAGAGCGCGTTCGGTTGCATCAATCAGCAGCTCAAACGCGAGGTTAACAAGGTCAATCCTTCATTTAACCTGCCACCGGTCGATGCGCGCTCGTCCGACGTGCGGGTGGGCAACGCGAACGAGGCGGCCGTTCGCCAGCAATATGGCTCCAACTACGGTCGTTCGGCCACTCCCTTTCGGCCACCCGCTCCCACCATCACCCTGCCGCACCGCTGATGTTTGAAGCTCCACCACATGAGCGGGGCAGTCGGGGTATGCGCCTGTCGTGGAGGATCGCGGTGCTGTGCCTGCTGATCGTCGCGAACGGCGAGGGACGTGCCCAGGAGCATGAAGAGAGCAAGGTCGAAACCGGCAGCGCGGCCTCTGCGGACGATGTCGATGATGGCGCCGTGAAGCCTCTGGCGCTGGAGCCGTTTGCACCGCGTGCGCTCACGGCCGCCGATTTCCCTCCCGCAAATCCGCTGCTCGCCAATTACACGTACCGCACGAGCGCCATGTTCGGCCGCGACTGGCGCGCCGGCCGTGCCGAATACCGGCAACTCGTCGAACGTGAATCGCTGACTTTCGGCCTGCCGCCCGCACTTGTCGATGCCGTCATGGCGGTCGAGAGCCGATACAATCCCGCAGTGGTCGGCATGGATGGCGAAGTCGGATTGATGCAGGTGATGCTGCCGACCGCACGGATGATGGGCTTTGCCGGGACGCCGGCGGAGCTGGCTTCGCCCGAGGTCAACGTGCACTACGGCGTGCGATATCTCGCCGGTGCCTGGCGCCGGGCCAACGGTGATCTCTGTACGACCGCGATGAAATACCGCGCCGGCCATGGCGAGACGCGATTTTCCTATTTGTCGGTCGAGTACTGCACACGCGTTCGCGCGCACCTGACGGCTAACGGCGTTGCCGTCGCGGGCAGCGTTCCACAACCGACGTTCGGACGGACTTCGGCGGGCGGCGCACCGGCACGTGGTCGCGTCGTGACGGCAGGCAGCACGATCAATTTCGCTGCGCTCAACACGCGCCTGCGCAGCGTCGCCGAGCGCAAGACACCATCCGATCTGCGTTGACAGGCTACTGGAAGAAGCGGCTGGGGCCCGCAATTTGGGCCGGACGCATCATGCGCGCGCTTTGCTCTTGGGGGCGCGCCGCCGCCGGCTTGCCGGCGCGGGACGGCTGGTTGCAAGCGCCTGGCCGATGGCGCGCCAGCACTTTACTGCATCGCGGAAAGCGCTTTCATGCGCGGCACTTCGGCCGCGCCAGTCGATGAGTTGTTCGGCATCCGCAAGCGTCGCCTCGCCCGACTTGAGGCGCGTGATCCATGAAAGGGCTTCACGGATTAAGGGATCCAACTGATCGACCTGATGGCTTCGCTTCGTCACGATCCGGCGCTTTCCCGCAGACGCCGACCGTGAGCGGATGCTCGCGATCGGCATATCTATGTAGGTAAGACGAAGCGGGACGCTGAAAACCGAATTTGCCGCGGGGTCGTTTGAGACGATCGGCGCAATGTTCCACAGCTTGCTTGAGATCGGTCTCGACCGTGCGGACGGTGACGCCGAGCAGAGCTGCGATCTCGCGGTTCGGCATGCCGTCGATGCGCGAGAGCATCAGTACGCGCCGGCGGCGCTCGGGCAGCTCGGCGATCGCGTGCCGGAGGAGATTGACCTCCGAACGATCTTCGATCACGCGCGCGGCGTCGGGCCGGTCGTCGGGAATCTCGAGCAGGGCGTCGACCTCATCAGAGGTGAGGCGGCGCTTCTCGGCGCGGCGGCGGTCGGCGGCGATGTTGAGCGCGATGCGGAACAGATAGGCCTTCGGGCTGCGCACGGGCCCGAGCTCGCGCATGCCTTCCAGGCGAAGGTAGGTCTCGTTGAGCGCTTCGGAAGCGAGGTCCGGCGAGCCGAGGCGGCGCGTCAACCGTCGATCGAAGTCGACATACTCCGCCAGCAGAAGAGTCCGCAAGCTGCTGATGCTGTCGATGGTCATGCTACGCCCCACTTCACTCAGTCCCCATTTGACGGCGGGACGGTAGTTAGGCCGCACAACGGTAATGTGACGAACTGTTAGTGAATAACAAGTGCTTCACAGTAGTCGCGTTATGTTGCGCAGAATCATCACATCGATGTCGAGCGGTCGTGAAAAAAGTTTTCGCTGCGGCTGCGTACGCAACGTCTACCGCATAAGGCCCCGCAGACCGCGCGTTTCGGTCGGTTCGGGGTGTCCGAAGGATACTGCGGACCGTGCGCGAGCCGGCCGTAATGCGAGAATGATATCGAGGCCGAGGTGGATTCGCGTGGTCTGTATCATAAGGGCGCGCGTCGCCTTGCGCCGCTGCTGCGCTCGTTGCGGAGAAGCCGCGCCGACGCCGCGTGCGCTTCACGCCTTGCCGTCTGCGGCCTGATCGTCTGCGCGATCTGCACCAGACCTGCGGCTGCGAAATCGGAGGCTGATACGGCCAGCCCGAACGCGAAGCCAGCCGCCGCTGCGCCCGCAGGCGCGAAGCCGGCCAAAGGGGGGGCGGATAAGGGGACTGCGGACAAGAGCGGTGCAGGTAAGGGTGCGGCGGACGCCGCCAAGCCGGCGGCGCCGGAAGCCCACTTCGATATCGACGAGTATCGTGTCGAGGGTGCGGACAATCTGCCGCAGATCGAGGTCGAGGCTGCGGTCTATCCCTTCCTTGGTCCGGACAAGAGTTCGCAGGATGTCGAGAAGGCCCGTGCCGCGGTGGAGAAGGCTTATCACGACAAGGGCCTTCAGACCGTCAGCGTGGCCGTGCCGCAGCAGGATGCGCAGCGTGGCTTCGTCGTGCTCAAGGTCACCGAGAACCGGGTCGGACGCCTGCGCGTCAAGGGCTCGCGCTATTTCGACCTCGACAACGTCAAGAGCGGCGCGCCGTCCCTCAAGGAAGGAACGCTGCCGAACTTTCAGGACGTGACGAAGGACATCGTCGCACTGAACCGCTGGCCCGACCGGCGCGTCACACCGGCGCTGCGAGCGGGCGTCGCGCCCGGCACCGTCGATGTCGATCTCAACATCGAGGACACGTTTCCGCTCCACGGAAGCATCGAGCTGAACAACAAGCAGAGCCCGAGTACCACGCCGCTGCGCACCAGCATATCCATGCGTTACGACAATCTCTGGCAGCTCGGTCACTCCATGACCTGGACATATCAGGTCTCGCCGATGAACCCGAAGGATGCCATGGTCGTGTCGGGTTCGTATCTTGCGCGGACCGAAATCGACTGGCTCAGCGTTCTCGTCTACGGCCTGTCCTCGGACAGCTCGGTTGCGACCGTCGGCGGCTCGAACGTCGTTGGTCCCGGTCAGGTGGTCGGTGGACGCGCGGTGCTGACGCTGCCGTCCAGGGGAGAGTTGTTCCACACGCTGTCTCTCGGCGTCGACTACAAGGATTTCAAGCAGTCGCTCAAGCTCGGCTCCGATGCCTTCGACTCGCCCGTGACCTATGTGCCGCTCGTCGGCACTTACGGCGCGACCTGGCAGGGCGAGGGGCGGCTGACGCAACTCAACGCCACGATCACCGCTGGTCTGCGCGGCATCGGCTCCAGCCGCGACGAGTTCGACGCCAAGCGATTCGACGCGACCGCGAGCTTCATCACGCTACACGCCGACATCTCGCACACCCAGGACTTCGCCGGCGGCTTTCAGCTCTACGCGAAGCTCCAGGGACAGGCGGCCGATCAGCCGTTGGTGTCGAGCGAGCAGTTCAGCCTCGGCGGACAGGACACGGTGCGCGGCTATCTCGAATCCGAGGTGCTCGGCGACTACGGCGTCGCGGGAACGCTGGAACTGCGTACGCCCAATCTCGCGCAATATCTCGAACAGAAGCTGCCCAATCCGCTCGGCGAGCCCATCAAGTACAACGCCTTCGACGACTGGCGGTTCTTCGCCTTCGTCGACGGCGGCAATGTCAGGATTCACGAGCCGCTGGTCGATCAGCAGTCGCATTTCGACCTCGCGAGCTACGGTGTCGGCATGCGTATGAAGACGCTTCGCTATCTCAACAGCGTCGTATTCGTCGGCGTGCCGCTGATCAGCCAGCAGGTCACCATCGCCAATCATCCACGTTTGGGCTTTCGGGTCTGGGGAGAATTCTAGATGTCGCTCCTTCGCTTTGGATCACGTCCCGGATTTCGCCTGAGCGCGCCGGCGATGCTTGCTCTCTTGTTCCTCGTGGCGTTGTGGCCGAGTCCGGCATCGGCGTGGTGGAACGACCAGTGGACGTTGCGCAAGAAGATCACGATCGACACCGGACCGTCCGGCGCGGGCATCAGCGACGCGATCGGCTCGACGCCGATCCTGGTGCGCCTGCATGTCGGCAATTTCCGCTTCGGTGCGGCCAAGGAAGATGGCGGCGATCTTCGCTTCGTCGCCGCCGACGACAAGACGCCGCTCAAGCATCATGTCGAGAAATACGACTCGCTGCTCGGTGAAGCCCTGGTCTGGGTCGGCGTTCCCGATCTGAAGCCGGGCGCCAAGAACGACATCTGGCTCTACTATGGAAACCAGAAGGCGCCCACGGCGGTCGATGCCAAGGGCACTTACGATCCCGACACGCTGCTGGTCTATCATTTCAACGATCGCTCGACGCCGGCGCAGGACGTTACGGCCTGGGCGAACACTGCACAGAATGCGGTGCCGGGTGCGGATGGCGCCATCATCGGCCAGGGCGCACGCCTCGATGGCCAGATCGCACTGATGCTTCCGGGCTCGCCCTCGCTGGTGGTCGCCGAGAACGGCGAGATCACCTGGTCGCTCTGGGTCAAGATGACCGCGCTTCAGCCCGGCGCCGTGCTGTTCTCGCGCAGCGAAGGCGCGAACGACCTCACGGTCGGATTGGATAACGGCATTGCGTTCGTGGAGGTCGCCAATGGCGGCAACACGCAGCGCAGCGCCGGCGGCGCGGCGATCGCGGCGGGGACCTGGCACCAGATCGCCTTCACGGCGAAGGGTGCCCAGATCACGCTTTACGTCGACGGCAACCAGGCTGCGACGCTCGCCGCCGGCCTGCCCACCATGACCGGCGCTGCGCAGCTCGGCCGTGCCGTATCCGCGGCGGCTTCGGCCGCGGATGCAGCCGCGCCTGCGGCTGACGCGGCGACGCCGGCCGCAGCTGCGCCGGCCAGTGCTGCGCCCGGCTTTGCCGGCGACATCGACGAATTCCAGATCGCCAAGGTGGCGCGCCCGGCCGGCTTCATCAAGCTCGGTGCGATCGGGCAGGGGCCGGACCAGGCAAAGCTGATCGCGTTCAGCGTCGACGAGGAGAACGCGGGCTGGTTCAGCGGCGGCTATTTCGGCGTGATCCTGCGTTCGGTGACGCTCGACGGCTGGGTCGTCATCGGCCTGCTCGCGATCATGGCCTTCATCAGCTGGTACGTGATGGTCGATCGCGTCTCCTATCTGAACCGCGTCTCGGCCGGCAACACCATCTTCCTCAAGCATTTCCGCGAGACCTCGACCGACATCGGCGGCCTGCTTCAGCTCGACAGCCAGGAGAACGATCCGAGCTTCGGCGGCGAGCTCGGCAAGAAGCAGCGCAAGGCGGTCCATGCCGCACCGCTCTACCGCCTCTTCGCGGCCGGCGCCCAGGAGATCCGGCGCCGCTTCGCAGGCGGCGGTTACCGCCGGTTGTCGCCGCAGGCGATCCAGTCGATCCGCGCGGTCCTCGACAGCGGCTTCGTGCGGGAGAGCCAGCGCCTCAATCGCCTGATGGTGATGTTGACCATCGCAATCTCGGGCGGCCCGTTCCTCGGCCTGCTCGGTACCGTCGTCGGCGTCATGATCACCTTCGCGGCGATCGCGGCCTCTGGCGACGTCAACGTCAACGCGATCGCGCCCGGCATCGCGGCGGCGCTGGTCGCGACCGTCGCCGGCCTCGGCGTCGCGATCCCCTCGCTGTTTGCCTACAACTACCTGACGATCCGCATCAAGGACGTCTCGAGCGAGATGCAGGTCTTCGTCGACGAGTTCATCACCCGGATCGCGGAATCCTACGAGCTTCCGGACGAGCCGGTGAAGCAGGCGGCGGAGTGAACCGATGCAAGTCCAGTCCGAAAGCAAGCCGTACGACGACATCAACATCACGCCGATGCTCGATCTCGCCTATGTGCTGCTGGTGATCTTCATCATCATGACCACGGCGACCGTGCAGGGCATGAAGGTGAACCTGCCGAAGGCGAGCGCGGCGCCGAGCCTGGCGCAGCAGACCACCAAGGCCATCACGGTCGCCAACGACGGCAAGCTGTTCCTGGACACCATCCCCGTGACGCTGCCCGAGCTCGAGCAGCGCCTCGTACAGCAGCGCGCGCTGACGCCGGAGTTTCCAATCGTTGTGCGCGGCGACAGCCAGACCCCGTACCAGAACGTGGTCGACGTGCTCGATCTGCTCGGCCGCCTCAACTTCACCCAGGTCGGCATGGCGACCAAGCCGTCGGCGCGATGAGACGCAGCGATGGCGCTTTCCGACGACAGCAACGACGACGACGGCACGCCGGCATGGCGGCGCTATCTGCTGCTCGGCGGCTCGGCGCTCGTCGTGGTTGCGCTGACGGTCGGTCTCGTCATCATGGTGATGAGCGGCGACAAGGATCCGCCGCGCAAGGTGAATGAGCTGCAGGTGACGATGGTGCTGCCACCGCCGCCGCCTCCGCCACCACCGCCACCTCCGCCGGAGCAGCAGCCGGAACAGCAGCCCGAGCAGAAGGTGATGGAGCAGACGCCGGTCAAGGATGTCGTCGAGGAGAAACCGGTCGACATCCCGAAGGACGCGCCGCCCGATGCCGGACCGGATGCGACGCCGGGGCCGCCGGATCTCGGTCTCGGCACCGGGCCGGGCAGCGGGGGCTTTGCGCAGGGCAAGGGGCGTGGTGGCGGCGGAGGTGGCGGCGCCGGTCGTTTCGGCTGGTATGCGAGCATCCTTCAGACGCAGATCGCGGCTGCGCTTCAGACAAATGAAAAAACTCGCGAAGCAACGGCGCAGACCGTCATCAGAGTATGGCTCGACAACTCGGGGCGTGTCACGCGCGTGACGTTGTCGCCATCGACGGGAGACAGCGCGCTTGATGCGGCCATTCGCGACCAGGTCGTGAGCGGCATGCGCGTGCGCGAACCGCCGCCGAAGGATATGCCGATGCCGATCCAAACCCGGCTCACGGGTCGAAATCCGACCTGAGCGCGATGAGACGAGTAACTGTGCGCAAGTTGAAAGTAAGAAGAGGTGACGTCATGTGGCGCGAAATGAAGACGCGAGAGCTGGCAGCGACGGCTTTGATGCTGATCGCGTGTGCGGCCCCCGCCGCGGCGCAGGACGACGGGATGCCGCAGGGCAAGCGTCCGACCGTGTCGCGCGATGCACCTCCATCGTCGAATGCGACGGTCAATCTGATCAATCTGCTGGTGAAGCAGGGGACGCTCAGCGAGGAACAGGCGGCTGTGCTGGTCAAGCAGGCCGACGACGAAGCCTATGTCGCCCGTCAGGCCACGCGCGACGCGACGGCGAAGGCGGAAGGCGCGGAGAAGAAAGCAACCAGCGCCGCCGATGCGACCTCGCCGCCCGGCACCAAGCGCGTCACCTACGTGCCCGAGATCGTGCGGAAACAGCTCCGCGAGGAGATCCGGGCCGAGGTGATGGACCGCGCCCACAAGGAGGGCTGGGCCTCGCCAGGTGCGTATCCCGAATGGGCGCAGCGCATCAGGTTCTACGGCGACATCCGCGCGCGGTATGAGGGGATCCACTATCCGGCCGGCAACTATGGTTTCTACGAGAACTTCAACGCCATCAACACCGGAAATCCATTTCTTGAAGACAGCACCAACGCATTCAATCAGTACTTCTTCCCGACTTACAACGCCACGCAGGATCGCAATCGGTTTCGCTTCCGCGCCCGGCTCGGTGCCGACGTCGATCTGTATGATGGATTCACGGCGGGTTTGAGAATTGCGACCGGCGACAGCAGTTCTCCCGTCTCCACAAATCAGACGTTCGGCGGCAACGGCGGCAATTTCTCGAAATACGCGCTCTGGCTTGACCGCGCCTTCATCAAATACCAGCCGGTGCAGGATCTCGTTGCCTCGGTCGGCCGGTTCGACAACCCGTTTTGGTCGCCGACGGATTTGGTCTGGTACAAGGATCTCGGCTTCGACGGTTTCGCAATTCAGGCCAGGCACGAAGTCGCCGATGGATTCACGCCCTTCTTCGCCGGCGGCGCTTTCCCCGTATTCAACACCGAGCTGAACGCGGGCCTCAACACGGCCGACCTGACTGGGCCGGTCAAGCTCGCCAGCCGGGATAGATGGCTGTTCGGTGCGCAGGGCGGCTTCGGCGCGCGGATCGATCCCGAAACGACGCTCACGCTGGCCTTCGCTTACTATGACTTCGCAAATATACGCGGCAAGCTGTCGAGTCCGTGCGTCGTCTACACGGCAAGCGATGTATGTGACACGGATCTGCTTCGTCCGTTGTTTGCGCAAAAGGGCAACACCTATATGCGGCTGCGCGACGTCCCCGTCGTCTTGCCGACCGTCGGATTCCCCAGTGGATCACTGAACTATCAATACTATGGTCTTGCGAGCGACTTCCGGCCGTTCGTCGCGAGCGCCCAGCTTGATCTCGCGCAGTTCAATCCGGTTCACGTCATTCTCGACGCCGAATACGTCTGGAACACGGCATTCGACCGGAGCGCCGTTGCCGCTGTCGCCGTGTTTCCGAACAACTTCGCTGGAACCACGGACGGCAGCCCGGGCCCGTACAACGGCGGCAACCAGGGTTGGCTTGCGCGCATGACCGTCGGCAACAAGGAGATCAAGCATCTCTGGGACTGGAACGCGCATGTCGGGTACAAGTATCTCGAGTCCGACGCGATGGTGGATGCGTTCGTCGATTCCGACTTCGGCCTCGGCGGCACCAACCTCAAGGGTTATTTCATCGGCGGCAACGTCGGCCTCGGCGAGAACATCTGGGGCTCGGTGCGCTGGATGAGCGCGAACAATATCGCCGGCCTGCCGTACAAGGTCGACATCGTCCAGCTCGATCTCAGCGCGAGGTTCTGATCATGCGGCTGTTGCGTCTGTCGTCCCTTGCCGTAGTGGCGCTGCTCGTCTCGCCGGCCGCGCATGCGGATCAGGAAAGCGATCGTCTGCGCGAGGCGCTGCGCAGCGCCACCGCGCAGGCCCGTGCCGCCGAAGACCAGCGCGCCGCGGTTCAGGCCAAGCTGACCGCGGCCGAGCAGGAGCGCGACCGCCTGCGCAAGCAGAACGAGGCCTATCGCGCCCAGGTCAAGGAAGCCGAGCAAGCCTATCGGCAGGCCGTGAAGGATTTCAACGAGCGGATCGCCGAGCGCGACGATTCCCTGGAGAAGTGGAAGGCCGCTTATGGCGAGGCGGCGAGCGTGGCGCGGACCAAGGATTCCGAACGCTCCAAGTTCGAGGGCGAGGCGACGACATGGAAGGCGAGCGCCAAGGCCTGCGAGGCCAAGAACGTCCGCCTCGTCAAGATCGCGGACGACGTCGTCAAGCAATACGAGAACATGGATCCGCTGGAGAAGGTGATCCACCACGATCCCGTGTTCGGACTGAAGCGGGTCGAGCATCAGAACGCCGCCCAGGATGTTCGCGACCAGATCATCGAACAGAAAGCCAAGCCATGACCGGGAATGTTTTCAAGCTCGCGCTGCTGGCCGGCGCGCTGAGCGCCGCCGCGTCGTCGTCGGCACTGGCGCAGACGCGCAATCCGCCCCAGCCCGCAGCTCCGCGCGCGACACCCGCGCCGGCGGTCGTTCCCGCTGCGGCCCAGCCGGTTCCCGCAGCGCAAGACAGTGCGCCCGTGAAGGGCGGTGAGATCATTGCGCGGGTCGGCGACAGTGACGTCACTGCCGAAGAAGTGCGCGCCACCATCCAGCTTCTGGATGCCCGTCAGCAGGCGGCGATGGCGCGCGATCCGGCGCTGCTGAGCCAGACCGTGCGCGCGATCCTCGCCAACCGCCTGGTGCTCAAGGAGGCCACGGCCAAGAAGTGGGATCAGCAGCCGGCCGTGGTGACGCAGCTCGCGCGCGCCCGCGACACCTTGATTGTCGAGACCTATCTGCAATCGGTCACGGCGCTTGGCGACAGCTATCCGAGCGACGCTGACATCAAGAGCGTCTACGAGGCGAATGCCAGCGCATTCCTCGTTCCCCGCCGCTTTCGCCTGGGCCAGATCGTGGTCAACCTCGCCAAGGACGCCGACAGGGCCGCCGAGGATATTGCGCGCAAGAAGCTCGATGACGTCGTGCGGAAGATCAAGCAGCCCGGCGCGGAGTTCGGTTCGATCGCGCGCGCCTCGTCTGACGATGCGGCGACCGCGGGGCGGGAAGGGGAGATCGGCTGGGTCGCCGAGCCGGATATGCGCACCGAAATCCGTGGACAGGTCACCGGCCTGCCGAAGTCGGGCATCACTGATCCGATCCGGCTGGAGGACGGCTGGCACATCCTGAAGCTTCTCGACACCGAGGCATCGCATACGCGGCCGCTGGCGGACGTGCGGGAGGCCCTCGTGCAGCGCATGCGGGCCGAGCGGATCGAGGCCAACCGCCGCGCCTATGTGGCGGAGCTCTTGAAGCAGACCCCTCCCGTGGTCAACGAGATCGCGCTGTCCAGATTGCTTGAGGTCAAATCCGACGCGAAGTCGGACGGCGCACCGCCGCGCTAGATGACGATTAGATGACGGCGTCGATGCGCCGTCATGTGTCGACGATTCGTTGGTTAATCGTCAGTAAAAGTATCATAATTATGGTACAATGCGCGTGATATCGGGATCGCGACATCGACCCCGGGGGCGACATGACCGACCTGACCAATGCGGGTGAATCGGCAGCGGCATTCGAAGGCCGATCACGCGTCCGTCTGGCCATTCCTTTCAGCCTGATTGAGCCCCTGTTCGCTGTGCTCGACTGCTCGATCATCGTCGCGGCGGGGGCAATCGGCGGCATTGCGTATCAGCGCGCCGTCGGCGGCTCGGCCGAAGATGCCTCCTTCTATGCCGGGCTGGGGCTGGTGGCGAGCCTTGCCTATGTGCTGGTCGCGCACTTCCTCGGCCTCTACCGGCTGAACCAGCTATTGGATGACGAGTTCGACGGCGGACGGGTCTGGGCAGGCTGGTGTCTTGCCGCGCTCATCCTCGCCGTCGTGTTGTTCCTTTTCAAATCGGGCGGGGACGCATCGCGCGGCTCGGTCGTCTGCTTCTTCGCGATGGGGAGTGCGGGCCTTCTCGGGGCGCGCTGGCTCGGCAAGCGCCAGCTTCGGTCGGCACTCGTCGCCGGTACGATCCGCGGCCGGCATGCAGTGGTCATCGGGACGCAGGGCGAGCTCGCGCAGTTCGGAAGAGGCGATCTGCTCGCCAGATTTGGCCTGCATGAGGTCGATCGCATCACCTTGCCGTGGGGCGAAGCGCCAAAACTCAGCGCGTCAGGTTCCGTGCTGCAGGACGATGCGCTGACGAAGCGCATCCGGGACGCTTCGGCCGAAGAGATCGTGCTGGCGCTGTCCTGGTCCGGTCCGCAGGACATCGAAGCCTTGCTCGACCGGTTGCGCGTCGTTCCGCTCCCGGTGCGCCTGTTGCCCGATCGCGCGGTGTCGACCGTGCTGCGCCACCAGAGCTCGATGCCGCAACGGCTCTACATGGTGGAGGTGCAGCCGGCGCCGCTGTCGGTTTTCGATCGCCTGACCAAGCGGCTGCTCGACGTGATCGTCGCGGCGACGTCGCTGGCGCTCCTGACACCTCTGCTGATCGTCGTCGCGGTCGCGATCAAGCTGGAGTCGAGGGGGCCGGTGATCTTCCGGCAGCGCCGTCACGGCTTCAACGGCAAGCCGTTCATCATCTACAAGCTGCGCAGCATGAGCGTCCAGGAGGACGGCGGCACGGTCGTGCAGGCGACCAAGCAGGATCCGCGCGTGACCCGCGTCGGACGCCTGATCCGCCAGACCAGCATCGACGAGCTGCCGCAACTGCTCAACGTGATCCAGGGGCACATGTCGATCGTCGGGCCGCGCCCGCACGCGCTGGTGCACGACTACGAGTACGGCAGCATGATCGCGAACTACGCGTTCCGCCATCACGTCAAGCCGGGAATGACCGGCTGGGCGCAGGTCCAGGGCTATCGCGGGGGCACGCCGCGGCTCGAGCTCATGGAGCGGAGAGTTGCACTCGATTTATGGTATATTGATAATTGGAGCCTGATATTGGATGTCCATATCATGCTGAAGACGGCGTTCGAATTGATCCGGTCGCGCAACGCATATTGACGAGATCCTTCCGGTCGCGATTGACCTCGAAGCGGCGGCGTCGCAAAAGTTAACATTGGTACATCCGGGAATGATTCATTGACGTGACCAATTGGAGCAGAGGAGTACCACATCTGTGATGTCTCGTCGCATCGGCGGTCACATGCGCTGGTGGGGGCCGCCGGCCGATAGCCGTCCAGGATTTCTCGCTGGCCTATTGAAAACGTTCACGATTTGCGCTTACTAAGTCCGGACTGGCGAGATTCTGGCCGGAGAGGACCCATTATGGTTGGCAAGAGGCATGCCTCGGGGGAGATTTCGGCCAAGCTGGCGCAGGCCAACGAACTTGCGGCCAAGGGGAAAACCCAGCGTGAGATCTCGAAGGCGCTTGGCGTCAGCATCATGACCTACCACCGCTGGAAGAAGATGCCCGGTTCTTCAGCACCGCTTGATGATCGGGGCAGGGAGAGCGGTGACCGGCCATCCAGTCCGGGCGACGCAAGCACTGTGGACACAATCAAGCGGTTAGAGCTCGAGAACGCGCAATTGCGACGTCTCGTGACGGACATGCTCTTGGAAAAGCTGAAATACGAAGAGGAGCTTCGGGCGCGCCAGGGGACGCGGTTTCGGCGCCCCGACGGCGGTTAGCGCCAGAACCGGCCCTTCCGGTCTGCTCTATCGCCTTCACTCGTTTAGCTCGAAACTTGAGACGGTTGGACGTGCCGCGGCCGGATGGTCCGACAGGTACGCCACATATGCACGCCTCACGCCATCCTCGAGCGAGGTCGTCGCGCGCCAGCCGAGCTTTGCGAGACGACTGACGTCGAGCAGCTTGCGCGGCGTTCCATCGGGACGCGTCGTGTCGAAACTGATCTCGCCGCGATAACCGACGATCTCGGCCACGACGCGCGCGAACTCGGCGATGGTGATGTCCTCGCCGGTGCCGATGTTGATCAGCTCGGCGCCCGAATAGGTCTTCATCAGGTGCACGCAGGCATCTGCCATGTCGTCGACATAAAGGAACTCGCGCCGCGGCGTGCCGGTGCCCCACACGACGACGTTTTCAGCACCGGACAGCTTCGCCTCGTGGAAACGCCGGATCAGCGCGGCGACGACGTGGCTCAGTTCAGGATGATAATTGTCACCGGGGCCGTAGAGATTGGTCGGCATCACGCTGATGAAATCGCATGCATACTGGCTGCGATAGGCCTCCGCCATCTTGATGCCCGCGATCTTGGCGATCGCATAGGGCTCGTTGGTCGGCTCCAGCGGGCCGGTCAAGACCGAATCCTCGCGCAGCGGCTGCGGCGCCAGTTTCGGATAGATGCAGGAGGAGCCCAAAAACATCAGCTTCTCGGCGCCGTTCCGATGGGCGGCCTCAATCACATTCGCCGCGATCGCGATGTTGTCGTAGATGAACTCGGCGCGCAGCGTGTTGTTGGCGACGATGCCGCCGACTTTGGCGGCGGCAAGGAAGATCACCTGCGGCCGCGTCCTCGCGAACCAGTCGAACACCGCGGCCTGGTTGCGCAGATCGACCTCACCCCGCTCCACGATGACGAGCCTGACGTCCTCCGTCGCGAGCCGGCGCGCGATCGCGCTGCCGACCATGCCGCGATGGCCGGCGACGTAGACGCTCTTGCCTCTCAGCTCAAAGGTTGCGTTGGCCACGGCCGGCGTCCTGTTTTGCCTCGGCCAGATCGCTCGTCATCATCTCCTCGACGAGCTGCGCAAAGCTTCGCGTCGGCTTCCAGCCAAGGACCTGACGGGCCTTGCTGGCATCGCCGATCAGGAGATCGACCTCAGTCGGGCGGAAGTAGGTCGGATCGACCTTCACGACCGTCTTGCCGCTGGTCTCGTCGATCCCGGTCTCCTCGACACCCGCGCCGCGCCATGCGATGCGGCGGCCGACATGGGCAAAGGACAGCTCGACCAGCTGACGCACCGAATGCATCTCGCCGGTTGCGAGCACGAAATCGTCAGGCTTGTCGGCCTGCAGGATCCTGTGCATGCCCTCGACGTAGTCCTTCGCATGACCCCAGTCGCGCCTGGCGTCGAGATTGCCGAGATAGAGCGTCTGCTCCAGGCCGACCTCGATCCGCGATACGCCGCGCGTGATCTTGCGGGTGACGAAGGTCTCGCCGCGGATCGGGCTCTCATGGTTGAACAGGATGCCGTTAGAGGCAAACATGCCGTAGGCTTCGCGGTAGTTCACCGTGATCCAGTAGCCGTAGAGCTTGGCCACGCCATAGGGCGAACGCGGATAGAACGGCGTCGTCTCCTTCTGCGGGATCTCCTGCACCAGGCCATAGAGCTCGGAGGTCGAGGCCTGGTAGAACCGCGTCTCCTTCTCCATGCCGAGGATGCGGATCGCCTCCAGCAGGCGCAGCACGCCGATGGCGTCGGCGTTGGCGGTGTATTCCGGGCTCTCGAAGCTGACGGCGACGTGGCTTTGGGCGGCGAGATTGTAGATTTCGGTCGGCCGGATCTGCTGCACCAGGCGGATCAGATTGGTCGAATCCGTCATGTCGCCATAGTGCATCAGGAACGGCACGTTGCCGACATGCGGGTCCTGGTAGAGGTGATCGACCCGCGCGGTGTTGAACGAGGACGAGCGCCGCTTGATGCCGTGCACGACATAGCCGAGCGACAGCAGATATTCGGCGAGATAGGCGCCGTCCTGGCCGGTGATACCGGTGATCAGAGCGATAGGTTTATTCATCCCAAGCTCGCTCCCGCCGAAGCGAGGATCCGGCGCAGCGCCTTTCAAGCGCTCGATCGACGGCATCTCTAGCCGCCATTTCTGTAGTATCCATTCTGATAAACACCCGGCTGCTCAAATCTTTCGAGAACTCTCAGATCGGCCTTGTTCAGCACCACGCCCAGCAGGCGATCGTGAAGGTCCGGGTCGGCCAACAGATGGCGGCGCACCGCCTTGATCCTGGTGCTTCCCCATTCCACCACGAATACCAGGGAGTCGATCACCGGGACGATCGCTCGCACGTCGACGACAGGTGCGATCGGCGGAAGATCGACGATGACATAATCATAGCTTTCGCGCAGTCGATCGAGGAGGGACCGAAATCCCTGCGACGCCAGCACTTCGTCGGAATGGACCGGCGCTTCGGTCAGCAGCAGAGGGAGCAGCGCCAGCCCCGTGGCTGCCTCTCGGCCCGTTGCCTGTGCGAGATCTATCCTGCCATTCAGCACCTCCAGCCATCCGACAGACGGCCGTGGGGTGAGCGAGCGGGCAAGCGTCGGATTACGAAGGTCCGCGTCGATCAGAACCACGCGTCTGCCGGCGTCGGCCAACAGCAGCGCGAGGTTGGAGGCAATCGTGGACTTGCCTTCGCCGGCGACGGTCGAGGTGATGCCGATCAACCTGTTCTCGCGGATGGTCGACTCCAGCCATGCGCTCATTTTGATTGCGCGAAACGCTTCGGTGAATACCGAAATCGGATCGTCGACCGCGCGTCGCTTCAATGGATCGATGAATGAGAAATGGAGTGCATCCGCCGTCATGTTCTCCACGGCTTGCGGCGGCGGGCTCGGTCGACCGATGTCTGCATCGGATCCGGTCGCGATCGACCGGGGAAGCGACGGTGCAGGGGGGGCCTGTCCAGTCGCAAGCGGAATCACCGAAAGACAGCGGACGCCCAATTCCTGTTCGGCCTGTCGTGCCGTGCGGAAGACACTGTCCACCGCTTCGCGCCAGGTCGCAATTCCAAAGCTCGCCATCAGCCCCATGGTGAGCGCGATGGCGAGGACCAATGACGCTACCGGTTTGCTTCTCTTCTTCGGCGCGACGGCCGGACTGATCACGCGCGCATCGGTGATCGGAAACGACTGCTGCTGTATCGCCTCCATGTAGCGCTGCAGGAAAGTATCGTAGAGCGTGTGATATACCTTGGCGGAGCTTTCGAGTTCGGCCAGTCCAAGCCGGTCGCGGTTTGTGAGCTGGCCCTCCGATACCAGACTGGCCAGCGATCGCTCCAAACTCTCTTCGCGCGTCTTGGCGATTTCATAATCGCTCTTGTAGCTTCCAGCGATCCGTCCGAGCTCCCCGCGGATGTTCCGGCGCGTTTCCTCCATCTGGTTGCGCAGATTGATCGCGGCCGAATGGTCATCACCATATTTCGTCGAGATGTTGGCCTCGCGCGCGGACAGGTCGACATACTGGTTACGAAGCCGCGTAATGACCTCGTTTTTCAGGATATCTGCGACCGCGCCCTCGCTGACGTCCATTTTCCGGACTTGCTCGATCCGGTCGAGCCGGGCTTTGGCCTCGCTGGTGGCGCCGCGCGCGGTGGCGAGCTGGCTGTTCAGTTCGAACAGCTGCTGTTCGCCGATAAGCCGGCTCGAAGCGCCGGCCGATACGTTCGGTCCGCCGAGATCGACAATGTTGTTCTTTTCCTTGAATTCCAGCACGGCGCGATCGGCCGTCGTTGCCTTCGACTTCAGCTCGTTGATCCGGTCCTGGAGCCAGGCGCCTGCGCGTGTGACTGTCTGGTATTTCGCGCCGAGCTGGTCGTCGATATAGGCTTCGGCGATCGCGTTGGCGACCCTGGCGGCGGTCGCGGGGCTCCGCGACGTGTACGAGATGTTCAGTGCATAGGTTTTGTCGCCACGCGCGATGAAGCGGTGGGTGAGAAACTCGTCGAGCGCCCTCTGCTCACGGTCTTCCACCGTGTCGGAGGTGACGACCGGGCGCGAGAACAGGCTCCAGCCACCCGCGAATTCCGGATCGTCGGCGAGCTTCAGGCTCCTTACGACGTCGAGTCCCAGCTTGCGCGACGCGAGAATTTCGACCTGCGAGCCCACCTGAAGCGTGTCGAGTGGAATATCCCCCTGCGGCTGCAATTGGTTCTGCAGGACACGCAGCGTACTGCTGTCGATCAGAAGCGTAGCGGTCGCGGTGTATTGCGAGGGGATGACGAGCAGATACAGCAGGCCGATGGCTATTGCCACGGCAGGCACGGTGAGAATGATCCAATATTGCCGCCGGGCCAGTCCGGACAGCTGGTCGATCAAGGCCGATATCGAGGACGAAGCATCGCCCCGCCCATCGCTATAGTCGACACGGGTTCTGTGCGACGGCATATCCATCGTCGATCACATCCTGGGCGAGTGGGCTGCTGCCTGGAGCGAAAAGGTGCTATCGCGACGGCAGGCAGGTCCCACCTGACCGAGGCATCTTGCCCTCTCTGGTTCCAAAGGCAGCGGGAGGGGCATTGATCGTCGCATAACTCTACCGGCTAGGAGTATCTCGGCTCTTGGTCTTGCCACGACCAAGCACCGCCCGCTGAGCCGTGACGCCAGCCCCCGTAACGTTGATTGCCCTCTCTAGCGAACAAGTAATACACATTTGCAACAGTTTGATATGAAGTGATGCAGGTGCATCGTCCGGTATGTTGTGCGTTATCGTAATGGATGACGCTAGATATCACGCGCCGTCCGTCGCCGCGCCAAACGCGACGCATTTATCGGAATGCGCGGAGCACTCGGCTTGAGCCCGTATGAATGGATCACAGGCGGAGCCAGCCTGTGGGGCGTTTGGTTGCGGTCCTCAACCGACCCCCAAACCGAGCGCACCACCTTCATCCCTTATCGTTGTCTGGGCTGGATTTCGGCGGCCGCTTCGTGCGCCGCCCGTTGATCTGACCGGTCATGCGCGCAGCCGCCCACAGGGACGTCCGGCGGGAAGATGCTGTCGTAGATCGCGCGCGCCTCACGGATGAGGCGCTGCCGCTCGAGCTCGGATTTCGGGACGAAGCGGACGACGTTGCTCATTCGTGCACCGCAGCTTCGTTGGCGCGTCGCCAGACCGGAAACGGGTCTGCGAGCTTGGCCCATTCCGTGACGTTCATGGCCGGCTTGCCCGGGACGAGGCAACCGTCCAGGCGTGCGCGCAGCGCGCTCTCGTCCATGCCTGCGCCGATGAACACGATTTCCTGGCGACGATCGCCATAGATTTCGTTCCAGTTCGCCCGCAATCGCTTGCGCCAGAACGGATCGTCCGGCCAGCGTTCCGCAGGCACGCTCGCCCACCAGAATCCAAGGGCCTCCGTGCGCGTGATGGAACCTGCCTGGCTGATCTCGCCAAGCCATTGCGGGCGCGTCGCCAGCCAGAAATGTCCCTTGGCACGAATGACACCGGGCCAGGGTTCCTTCACGAACTTGTCGAACGTTTCGGGATCGAACGGCCGGCGCGCGCGATAGACGAAGCTGGTCACGCCGTATTCCTCCGTCTCCGGCACGTGATCGGCAAAGCCGTAGAGCTCCTTGAACCAGAGCGGATGTGCTTGTGCCTTCTCGAAGTCGAACCGGCCGGTGTCGAGAATGCGGTCGAAAGCGACCCGGCTGTGGTTGGCTTCGATCAGCTCTGCTTCCGGATTGAGCGCCCGGATGATTTTTCGCGCGGCCTCGCGTTGTGCCGGCGAGGCGTCATCGACCTTGTTGAGCACGATCACGTCGGCAAATTCGATCTGCTCGACGAGGAGATCGACCAGCGTGCGCTTGTCGTTCGCCAGCGCTTCGCCGCGCTGGTCGAGAAAATCCGTCGATGAATAATCCCTCAGCAGGTTCACCGCGTCGACCACGGTGACCATGGTGTCGAGGCGTGCGACGTCGGAGAGGCTTTCGCCGTCCTCCGAACGGAATTCGAAGGTCGCCGCAACCGGCAGCGGCTCGGAGATGCCGGTGGATTCGATCAGCAGGTAATCGAAGCGGCCGTTTTCGGCGAGGGCGCGCACCTCCTTCAGGAGGTCGTCGCGCAGCGTGCAGCAGATGCACCCATTCGTCATCTCGACGAGCTTCTCGTCAGTCCGGGACAGGTTCGCACCGCCATCTCGGACCAGATCCGCATCGATGTTCACCTCGCTCATGTCGTTGACGATCACCGCGACCTTCAGGCCGTGCCGGTTGTTCAGGACGTGGTTCAGCAAAGTGGTCTTTCCAGCCCCGAGGAAGCCGGACAAGACGGTGACGGGGAGTTTGCGCATGGAGATCGAAGAGCCTTTTCAAGGGGATAGGACGACGGCGAGGGGGATTGGGCATTGGGACCGGATATGTAATGTTATAACATTACATATGCTGTCGACGCCGACGTCAAGTCGCTTGGCGGCTCAGCCGAAGCGGATCGAGGTCGGGGAAGGACCGGCGAAATCCATCAAGCCGCTGTTTGGTCACGAGAGGGGGGAGGCGTAGCCCAGCGCTGTATCGAACTGCACGCCAGGCAGGTTGCCGATCACTGCGGCAAGACCACCAGCAGCCAGGCGCCCGCGGCCACACATGCGATGCCGGCAGCGCGCGCGATCCATCGTCCGACCGGCGTAAGTTTCTCCAAAAGGACAAGCAGTGACAAAAGTGCAATCCAAAGCACGTTCATCACCCCGCCTACGAATAAGAGCGCCATCAAAACCCAGCAGCAGCCGACACAATAGCCTCCGTGTCGAAGCCCCAGCAGCAGGCAGCCGCGCGGGTGGCTCTGAAAGCCGCCGTGGCGCATCAGGAACAGAAACGGCGACTGGCATTGGGCGAGACAGACGTCCTTCAGCGGCGTCCATTGATAGACGCCCGCCGCGATCAGCACGATTGCGCCGAGAAGGCTGCTGGCGATCGCCATCCGGGAATCCAGCAAGGCGGCCCGCTCGATCACCCATTGGAGAAAGGTGGCGGCCAGCGAAAAGCCGCTCCACGCGATGAGATAACCGGCCGCAAACCAGCCGGTCGCGGCGAACGGCTTGCCCTGCGCTTTGCCCTGCCGGCCCACGCGGGCATACATGAGGATCATGGGCGCTGCCGAGGGGGCCATCATTCCGATCATCATCACCGCCCACATCAGCAACACGTACGCGAACTCGATCGCTCGCCACGGCTCGTTGGCCGGCAGCATGATGCCGATCCCGGCCGGGATCATGCGGAACCCGGTCATGTCCATGCCGCCCATGTCCATGTCGTTGGCGAGCCAGAGCACATAGCTCCATGCCAGCGCGACAATGACGCCGATCGCGCCGCCGACGACCCAGCGGTCGCGCCGCAGCACGGTTTCCAGGGCGCTGTCGGTCATTTGCGATTGACGTTGCCGGCCTCGTCGCAGGGCCGGCATCTGGAGTTGCATCAAGCCTGGTTCGACCAGCGGATCGGCGCATAGAGGCCGTTCTTGCCGGAATTATCCCAGTGCATGCCGTGATCGCTGAACGTATTGCCGGGGGCGCCGACCGCCATGACCATGGCGTCCGGGCTCACCGGATGGCCGATGTTCGCCCACATTTCACCGCTCGGATGCATGGTCGGCAACGGATCAACGGACATGTGCAGAATATCAGGGATTTCCGCGGACCGCGTCTTGCCGTCGATCCGGAATGTGATCGGGACCTTGCGAACCCCCAGGTTCTTGCTGATCAGCGGTGTGAACGCAGCCATCGGACCACCGGCGGCGCCGGTGAAGATCGCAGCTAGAGCCTCGGTCTGCTGATCGTCGGCGCGCTGATCGATATAGGCGGCGACCGACCAATCTCCGTCTGCCATGACCCCAGGTGCGTGGAGGATAACAAGCACATTGAGTCCATCGAGCGCGATGTCACCATAGCGTCCGCTTTCGACGTGGAAGATCAGCGGTACGTTGCAGAAGCCCTCGGTCGGTCGTGCGGTCAGCGGGGGAGCCGCCGACACGAGGCAGGGACACACGATGCTGCAACTGCAATTTTCGAAATAGTCACCGGAAAGGTGCCATGGGACATCTGCCATCGCTCGCTCCCGCTAGGCCGAACCCGATAGATTGCTTTCGAATGAGCTACGTGTAGTTGAAAGCTACGCCGCGCGGCGAAGTCCCGCAATGGGCTCGGCCGATTTACTGGAAAAGATCCCCGATCAGCCGGAAATGCACCTAAACTCTTTGCCCATCTCCGCAAGCCATTGAAATTTCGACAAATGCGACTGCCCTCCGGGCGCGCCACCTTTGATCGCCTGCTGTGGTGAGAGCCGAGCCGCAGTCGAGCCCCCGGTTTCCCTCACGCGCTCCGGGCCGAGCGTCGCAGCGACTGCGGCGGGTGGCCGAAGGCGCGGATGAAGGCGCGGCGCATCCGCTCGGGATCGCGAAAGCCGGTGGATTGCGCGACGCGCTCGATCGCCTCGCCGGAGGACTGCACCCGCTCGCGCGCCACCTCGACCCGCAAGCGCTCGACGGCCTTGGTCGGCGTCGATCCGGTTTCGGCGATGAAGGAGCGCACGAAATGCCGCGCGCTCAATCCGGCGCGCTCGGCAAGCGCGTCGACGGTGAGCTGCGCATCCAGATTTTCACGCACCCAGGACAGCAGGCTGGCGAAGCGGCCGTTCGGCGTCTTGAGTTCGAGCAGGGTGGAGAACTGCGACTGCCCGCCGCCGCGGCGCTGATAGAGCACGAGCTGCCGCGCGGCGGCTTGCGAGATCTCCTCGCCGTGATCCTCGGCGATCATGGCAAGCGCGAGATCAATTCCGGCGGTGATGCCCGCCGACGTCCACACGTGACCGTCGCGGGTGAAGATCTGGTCCGGCTCGAGCCGGATGTTCGGGTAACGTCCGGTGAAGTCGCGCGTGCAGGACCAGTGCGTGGTTGCACAGCGGCCCTCCAGCAGTCCCGCCTCGGCGAGCAGATAGGCGCCGGAGCAGACGCTCGCCATGCGCACGCCGCGCCGCGCCAGTCTCTGGATGAAGGCCATCGTCGTCTTGCAGCGCGCCGCAGCCGCGACGCCTTCGCCGCCTGCGACGAACAGCGTCGTGACCCCGCTTGCCGATCGCAGGCTGCGCGCCAGCATCTCGGTGCCCGACGAGCTGCGCACCGCGCCGGCCTTGGCCGCGACCGTGATCACGCGCGGTGCATGCGGCACATGACGTCTCGCGATCTCGAATACCGAGATCGGGCCCGCTGCGTCCAGCAACTGGAATTCGGGAAAGATCAGGAAGCCGATCATGACGCGTCCAAAAATGAGGGAATTACGCCGTTTCCGATCTCAAGGCCAACATGGCAGGCTGCCATCGTCAAGCGCGATGTCGAGGTTGGTTATGTCGGGTCCGTTGCAGATCGGTCTTCTGGTTTTTCCCCGTGTCACCCAGCTCGACCTGACCGGTCCGGCGCAGGTCTTCTCCAGTCTGCCCGACGTGAACGTGCATCTGATCTGGAAGCGCATCGAGCCGGTGCCGAGCGATTCAGTCATCCTGCTGACGCCGACCGTCACCTTTGCCGATTGTCCGCAGCTCGACGTGATCTGCGTGCCCGGCGGCTATGGCACCGACGAGCTGATGGTCGACGAGGAGGTTCTCGCATTTCTCCGTGAGCAGGAGAGGGGCGCCAAATACGTCACGTCGGTCTGCACGGGCTCGCTGGTGCTGGGCGCTGCCGGCCTGCTGCAGGGATATCGCGCGGCGACCCACTGGACCGCCATAGATGCCTTGCCGTTCTTCGGCGCCACGGTGTCGCGGGAGCGGGTGTGCATCGATCGCAACCGCATCACGGGCGGCGGCATCACGGCCGGGATCGATTTCGCGCTCACGCTGGTCTCGATGCTGCGTGGCCGCGCCGCCGCCGAGATGATCCAGCTCCGCATGGAATACAATCCCGCGCCACCGTTCGAGGCCGGCTCGCCGGATACGGCGCCGGCCGCGATCGTCGCGGCGATGAAGGAGCGCGTTGCGCCGTCGCAGGCGCGGCGGCTGGAGTTCGTCAGGAAGGCCGTGGGTCAACGGGGATAGCGCGGGGTCGTCATCGCCGACATGCGTCGCGATGCCAGAACGGAGGGGGCAATGGCGCCTTGTCATGTTGGAGAGTTGCGGTCGTGGCAGCGGCGGCTTGGCCGGTTGAGCTTTGGCCTTGTGCTGGCGCTGGGGCCGGTCGCGCTCATTGAGCCAGGCGCGGCCGCCGACTTCTCCGGCGGGGTGATTAGGATCGGCATCGTCAATGATCAGGCCGGACCATTGTCCGACCTTGCTGGACCCGGCTCGGTCGTCGCCGCAAAGCTCGCCGTCGAGGATTTCCAGAAGGCATCGCCGGGGGTGAAGGTCGACATCGTCGTTGCCGACCATCAGAACAAGCCGGATATCGGCGCCCAGATCGTGCGCAAATGGTTCGACGTCGACGGCGTCGACATGGTGGCCGATGTCGGCAACTCCGCGGTGGCGCTCGCGATCCAGTCGATTGCGCGCGACAAGAACAGGATCGTCATCTATTCGGCGGTCGGGACCACCGATATCGGCGGCAAGCAATGTTCGCGCACCGGCCTGATGTGGCTGCACGACAATTACAATCTGGTCGCGGGGTCGGTGCGCAGGCTGGTGTCGCAAGGCTACGATAGCTGGTTCTTTATCGCGGCCGATTATGCGTTCGGACGCAACATGGTGGAGGTGTCGCAGCGCGTGCTGGCTGCGACCGGCGCCAAGTCGCTCGGCGCGGTGTTTCACCCGCTCGGCAACGCCGACTACAGCTCGTTCCTGCTGCAGGCCCAGGCCTCGAAGGCCAAGGTGGTTGCCTTCGCCAATGCCGGCGAGCAGCTCGTGACCTCAATGAAGCAGTGGAACGAGTTCGGAATGAATGCCGGGCCGCAGAAGCCGGTCGCCGAGCTGATGTTCCTGACCGACGTGCACGCCATGGGCGTCGAAACCGCAAAGGGGCTGACCACGGTCACGGCCTGGTACTGGAATCTGAACGAGGAGACGCGCGCCTTCGCCGAGCGGTTTTTCAAGCTGCACAAGGCGATGCCGACCGCGCCGCAGGCCGCCGTCTACTCCGCCGTGCTGCAATATCTGAGGGCGGCGGCCGCGGCCGGAACGGACGAGACGAGCGCCGTGCTGGAGAAGATGCGCGCGATGCCGGTCGACGATTTCTATGCGCGGGGAGCGCAGCTGCGTGCCGACAACAAGCTCGTGCACGATTTCTACCTGGTCGAGGTCAAGCAGCCCGCCGACGTCAAAATCCCCTGGGACTACTACAAGGTCGTTGAGACGATCCCCGCCGAGGACGCCTTTCTTCCCCTGAGCCAGAGCGAGTGTCCGCTGCTCAAGCTGTCGGGAAACTAGCGGTGACCGGAGGCCGATGAGGGAACCTGGGTCGGGCTGGCAGGCGGCTGCTTCCCCTCAGCCATATTCATCGCCGATGCCGTATTCCTTGTAGATCTCGAGCGGGTCCGACTCCGGAAACAGGCGGCATTTGGCCTGGGCGAGGTGCAGGCTCACCGCCGACGGCTCCTTGCCGTTCGCCAGCATCTTGCGGATGTCGTCCATATGCGCGCTCGGCTGGTGTTTTGGTTCGAGCTGCTCCAGCGCGACCAGCGCGGTCGCGAGCGCCTCGGTCAGAACCCATTCGTCGTGGCCCGTGATTCCCTTCTTCGGCATCGGCAGACCCCACATGTGGCGGCTGTGCCAGTGTACCGCAGCTTGCCCGGAATCTCCATCGAGCTGGCTGGCAACCTCGCGTTTACGTGGAACACATCGGCCTCTGTACTCTCGCTTGCATTATGACGACGCGCGGCTACAAGGCAGCCGGGACGGGCGTTTCTCTGCTGAAATAAAGTTGGCGTAGACGGCGCTGGGGCGGCATTCGCGCCGGCCGTTCGGTCTGCAACCCCTGATACCGCCGAGTTCGCGAAGCCCAACGGTCGCACCGCTCAAGGCTGGAGCCAGCATGGTTGTTCTTAGCTTCGTCTACCGCTTCTTCACCAATTTCGCGTTCCTGGCGGTGGTCTATTTCAGCCTGAACTTCATGGAGAAGTATCCGAACCGGGCGATCCTGGCGATCCTGGTGCTGGTCTATGCCGGCATGCGCGCGGCCTCGACGCTGCGGGCGTTCTACTTCTTCCAGAAGATCGAGAAGCTGGAAGCCGAGACGAAGCGCCTGCAGGCCCCGATCAACGACGGCTCGGGCGGAACCAACGCGCGCAAGCAGATCGTGGCCGACGTGGCGCGGCTGCGCCGCGACGGCGAGATGAAGTCCTATATGGACCTGTTCTTCCTGGCGCTGATCGTGCTGCTCTGCGTCGCCGCCATCATGCGGCAGTGACGGCTTAGGCGCGCTTCTTCACGCTGGTCGCAACGCGGGTCGACGTACCCTTCGCCTGGCCCTTGGCTTGCGCGGTATGCTTAGGCGCGCCGTGGGCAGCGTGTGCGGTCCGGGCGCCGTTGGCCTTGCTGCCGGCCTTGCCTTTGGCCCCACGGGGCGTCTCGGCCGCCATCGCCAGCCGCGTCGCAGCGCGCCGCGACAGGGTCGTGGACAGCAGTACCTCGACCGAGCCTTCCGGGACGGCAAAGAGATCGCGGTCGGGCACGGGCAGGGTGGATGCGACATCCGTCTGCGCCTTGGTCCGACGCGGCAGCAGCGGCTGATGGGTGGCTTGCGCATTGAGATCGGCCAGCGCGGGCGCCGGCATCGTCTGGGTCTGCGCGAACACGAAGTTCGGGACGGATGGCCAGCGCGCGATCGGCGTCGTCTCGGTCGGCGGATGCAGCAGCCACTCGACCGGTGTGGTCGGCGTCGCCGGACGGTCCGCGGTCGCGGGCACCACATGCACAATGCGATAGCCGCGCGCCTTGAGGTCGCGGATGATCTTGGGCAGCGCCGCAACCGTCCGCGCCTGGATGTCGTGCAGCAGCAGGATGCCCTTGCCCTTGGCCTCCAGCCGCTGCATCGCGAGCTGGTAGACGCGGTCGGACGACACATGGCGCCAGTCGTCGGCGGGGAAGTCGGCGCTCCAGACCTGGATGCCGCGCGAGATCAGATAGTTCTCGACGCCCTCGGCGCGCATCAGGCCGGGAATGCGGAAGAACGGCGCGAGCTTGGTCGGATCGGTCATCGCGGCCGAGGTCCACTGGATGCCGCCGTTGATCTCGGGCTCGTATTTCTCGATCGGCATGCGGTCGAACGTCAGCGGATGGTTCATGCTGTGGGTGCCGACGGTGTGGCCCGCAGCGACCAGCTTGCGCACGCCTTCGGGGTTCGCCTTGGCCTGCTGACCGATGATGAAGAAGGTCGCCTTGATGCACTCGTCGTCGAGCATCTTGAGGACCTGGTTGGAATATTTCGGCAACGGACCGTCGTCGAAGGTCAGGACGACCTCGTGGTCCTTCAGCGGCAGCGTCTCGCGGTACTGCATGGTGCCGATGCGCGGATGCTCGTGCGGATCGACGACGAGGGTACGGGAGGTGCCGAGCGCGTCCGGATGGCCGGGACAGTCGCCCGCGAAGGCCGCCGGCGTACCAACGCTCAGCAGCCCGAGACACAGGACGATCCACGATCGCGTCCGAAAAACAACGCTACTTCCGATCATGAACTCCGTCTGCCCTCATACGCGATTGCCGCCATAGTAGGTCGGAGACGCACCGAAACGGTTCAGGCGCAATACCCCTTCCATCTTTGCATGGCGTATCATGAACAGAGTGTTAATAGGGCCAAAATCACCCCATTTTGCACCGCCGTGACATTCCGGCATCAGCGCGAATCAGCGCTCTTTTGTGTCGTCCCCGCCGGAACCACGTGGACCACGCGATACCCGTTCTCCCTCAGATACCGCAGGAAGGCTGGCATGATCGCGGCCGTGCGCGCCTTGGGGTCGTGGAAGAGGATGATGCCCTTGCCGGCCGCGGCGAGGCGCTCGGTGACGAGCTTCAGTTCCTGCTCCGGCGTCATCTCGTTCCAGTCGCTGGCCCAGAGATCCGCCCCGAACACGACGATACCGCGCGATTGCAGCAGGTCGAGCTGTCCTTGCGTCGCCTCGAAGTAGGGGAAGCGGAAGAACGGCGTCGAGGGCGTCGTTGTCGAGACCCCGTGCAGCGCCATCTCGTCGGCGGCGATGCCGCGGTCGATCTCGCTCTTCGCCTTCTCGAACGGGATCCGCGCCATGAACGGATGCGAGAAGGTGTGGTGGCCGATGGTGTGGCCCTCCCGCGCGATGCGCTTGACCATCTCGGGGTGCTCGGCGGCATGCTGGCCGATCAGGAAGAAGGTCGCGCGCACGCATTCCTGCGCCAGCGCCGCCAGCACCTTCGACGTCGTCGGCGGATTCGGGCCGTCGTCGAAGGTCAGCACGACCTCGTGATCGGCGAGCGCCAGCGTCTGCGGAAAGCTCTTCAATCCCACGCGCGGCGTGGTCTTGGCATCGACGCTCAGGATGCGCGAGGTGCCGAGCGCGTCCTTGCGCGGGCACTCGGCGGCCTCCGCAGAGGCGATGCCGGTGAGGGCCGCGAGCACTGCGCCCAGCGACATCGAGGTCCATTTCAGCCGAAGCATCTTTGTCATTGCGCTCGGAGTTGCCTTGTGGGTATTGCCTGAACCATCAGCCCGGACCACACGTTCCAACCTGTCAAACGGCGAGGCGCACCATGGATGAACATATGGACGGTGCTCCATCCGCTACGGATTCGGTACTCGACCACGTGCCGATGCGCAATGAAGACGGCGATATCAGGCACGAATTCGTCGAGGAAATCGCCCATGCGATCGAGGCCGGCGACAGCGCCGCGCTGCGCGCCTGTGTCGCGGAGCTGCACGAGGCCGACCTCGGCGACCTTATCGGTGCGCTCCAACCCGACGACCGCGTCCGCCTGGTCGAGCTGACGGGGCGCGACTTCGACTTCTCGGCGCTGAACGAGGTCGACGAGAGCGTCCGCGAGGAGATCCTCGACGAGCTGCCGCCGGAGACCGTGGCCGAGGGCGTCCGTGAGCTCGAATCCGACGACGCGGTCGAGCTCCTGGAGACCCTCGACGAGGCGGAGCAGGAGGAGATCCTCGAGAAGCTGCCGCTGCAGGAGCGCGTCGCGCTCGAGCGCAGCCTGCTGTATCCGGAAAACTCCGCCGGCCGCCGCATGCAGACCGAGTTCATCGCGGTGCCCCAGGATTTCACCGTGGGCCAGGCGATCGACTATATGCGCGAGACGCCGGATCTGCCGGACCGCTTCTACGAGATCTACGTCGTCGACAAGGACCAGCACTGGCAGGGTGCCGTGCCGCTCGACGTGCTGCTGCGCGCGCGCCGCCCGGTGCCGCTCACCGAGCTCACAGACGAGGACCGCCGCCGCGTCTCCGTCCTGGAGGACCAGGAGGAGGTGGCGCGCATGTTCGGCAAGTACAATCTGGTCGCGGCCCCCGTGCTCGACACCCAGGACCGCCTCGTCGGCGTCATCACGGTCGACGACGTCGTCGACGTCATCGAGGAGGAGGCCGACGAGGACCTCAAGGCGCTCGGCGGCGTCACCAGCGACGAAGAGCTGTCGGACACCTTTCTCACCATCGCCCGCGGCCGCTTCAACTGGCTGCTGATCAATCTCGCCACCGCATTCCTGGCGTCCTCCGTGCTCGGCCTGTTCGAGGGCCAGCTCGAGAAGATGGTGGCGCTCGCCGTGCTGGCGCCGATCGTGGCGAGCCAGGGCGGCAACGCCGCGACCCAGACCATGACGGTCGCGGTGCGGGCGCTCGCCACCCGCGAGCTCGGCTCCTCCAACGCCTGGCGCGTGGTCGTTCGCGAAACGCTGGTCGGCCTCATCAACGGCGTCGCCTTTGCCGTGATCACGGGGATCGCCGCAGTCGCCTGGTTCAAGATCCCGGGCCTCGGTATCGTCATCGGGCTCGCGATGATCTGCAACCTCATCGCCGGCGCGCTCGGCGGCATCCTGATCCCGATGGCGCTCGAGCGGGTCAGGGCCGATCCGGCGGTGGCGTCGGGCACCTTCGTCACCACGGTGACGGACGTGGTCGGCTTCTTCTCGTTCCTCGGCATCGCGACGTTGTGGTTCGGGTTGAGGTAGCGGCCTCGCCCTCGTGTCCCGGGCGCGCTGCAGCGCGTAGCGCTGCTGCGCAGAACCGGGACCCAGAAAGCGGCACGGTCGGCTGCGGCAACATCGGCCCCGGCTCTGCAGCGCACCGCGAAGACGCGCTGCGCCGCGTCCGGGGCACGGGACCCTCATCTTTAATCCGAACTTAAGCGACCTGTCGCATCATCGCCCTCGCTTGGGGGAATGGACATGCGGTTGCGGCTGAAGGCGGACGGACGGATCGTCGAGTTGCGGGACGGACAGGAAATTCCGGTCCAGCCGGCGGCCAATGCAGCACCAGACGATTCAGCACATGGCGATACCAGCTCGCTCGCGGTGCGCGATCTGCGTCGCCGCGCCTGCCTGACCCAGATGCAGTTCGCCGCCAAGCTCGGCGTTCCCGTCGAGACCATCCGCAACTGGGAGCAGGGCAAGCGCGCCCCGCGGGGACCCGCCCGCGCGCTGCTCGCCGTCATCGCGCATGCGCCGGACACCGTATTCCAGGCGCTCGCCAAAGCCTGACACGAACCTCCTGTTAGCATTGCGCTGAAGATCCGGCCGGGCGTCCGTTGCACTTGGTTGCGCTTGGGCGGACCGGGTCCATAATGACGTTTGGGGCTGCCGCAACAGAGAGGATTCCTCATGCTGTTCGTCGAGGCCAGTGGCGCGAAAATCCCGGCGATCGGGCTCGGGACCTGGGAGTTGAGCGGGCGCACCTGCGCGCGCGTGGTCGAGCAGGCGCTCCGGCTCGGCTATCGCCACATCGATACGGCGCAGGTCTACGAAAACGAACGCGAGGTCGGCGACGGCCTGCGCGCCTCCGGTGTGCGCCGCGACGACATCTTCCTCACCACCAAGGTCTGGACCAACCATTTCGCCCCGAACGACCTCGAGCGCTCGGTCAAAGAGAGCCTGGCGCGCATGCGGCTTCCCTCCGTCGATCTGTTGCTGCTGCACTGGCCCAATCCCCACGTGCCGCTGGCGGAGACGCTGGGCGCGCTGTCGCATGCGAAGCGCATGGGCCTTGCCCGTCACATCGGCGTCTCCAACTTCACGGTGGCGCTGATCGAGCAGGCGGTCGCGCTGTCGGCGGAGCCGCTCGCCTGCAACCAGGTCGAATACCATCCCTATCTCGACCAGACCAAGGTGAGGGCGGCCTGCGACCGGCACGGCCTCGCGCTGGTCGCCTACAGTCCCATCGCCAAGGGCCGCATCAAGTCCGACCAGACGCTCGCAGCCATCGGCCGCGTCCATCGCAAGTCGCCGGCGCAGATCTGCCTGCGCTGGCTCGTGCAACAGAATGTTGCTGCGATCCCGCGCACCTCGCGCGTCGAACGCCTGTCGGAAAACATCGATATCTTCGATTTCGAGCTCTCGGATGACGAGATGGCGCAGGTTGCCGCGCTGGCCAGTCCGAAGGGCCGCCTGACCGATTTCGGCTTCGCGCCGAAATGGGATTGAGGGGCTGTTCCGGCAAGCATGATCCGGAAAAGTGCGAAGCGGTTTTCCGATAAGATCATGCCCAAAGAGGCCTGAAACGCGATGACGGTTGATCCCAACCGCGTCGCGTTTTAGGAGCAGGGCGGCAACCCAAGATCGGGCGATGGAACTGCGGACAATCATACGGGCGGACATTGCAGCGTCGGCGATCGCGCATCTGACGCTGGTGGCGCTGATCATCGTGATCAGCGAAGTCCATCCGTTCCGCAGCCAGGCGCCGGAAACCGTGGCGGTCGACATCGTCACGCCGGAGCAGGTGAAGGAGCAGGAGACCAAGGCGGAGGAGGCCGCAAAGGAGAAGTTGCCGGAGCCGATGCCGACCCCTGAGCTGAGGCTGCCGAAGCTGGATTTCTCCGACAAGGACAAGGCGGAGGCCGCGCAGAAGCCGGCCGCACCGCCATCCTCGCAGCAGAAATCCTCGCCCGAACCGCAACAGCCAGCGCAGCAGAAACAGCCGCAGCCGCAACCTTCACAAGCGCCGAAGCAGCGCGAGGCCGCCGCACAGTCGCAGCCGCCGCACCCGCAGGCTCCGCAGCAACAGCCTCCGCAGCCCCAGCCGCAGCCATCGCAATTTCCGCCGCAACAGCCACAGCCGCAGTCGCAGGCCCAGCCCGCGCCGCAGCCGCCACCAGCGACGCCGGAGCCGCAGGCTGCGCCTCCCGCCTATCTGCCCCCCGAGCCCGACGTCACCGTCAAATATGGCGTCATGCTGGGACTGCCGCCTGAATTGCCCCCCGAGCCGAAAGACGCGCCCAAGGACGACGGCGGCGACGCCAAGGACACGGTGTCAGCCAAGCTGCCGGCCGAGGTTATCGCCGCGCTTCGCCGCCATTTGAGAAGCTGCTCAAAACTGCCGGCCGGGGTCGATCCGGCCGACACCGTCCGCATCAAGCTGCGCACGGTGTTCGCCACCGACGGGACGCTGGCGCGCCCGCCGATCCTGATCGAAGCCCCGCCGTCGGCGAAGGGCGTGGCCATCATGAAATCCGCGATGAGCGCGCTGCAGGCCTGCCAGCCCTACAAGATGCTGCCGCCCAACCTGTACGAGGAATGGAAGGTGCTGGACCTGGCATTCAGCCCGCGGGATTTCGGGTCGTAGTTCGTAGCCCGGATGGAGCGAAGCGCAATCCGGGGCGGCTCGAGCTTGTGGCAAGAACCCCGGATTGCGCTGCGCTCCATCCGGGCTACAAGCTATGCTTCGCCCGCGAGCCAGGTGAAAGCGGCCAAAATTCCCGGCAGATTCAAATCGTGGCGAAGCTTGCCCGACGCCGGCAGGAGACGGTGATCCACGGTGACGCCGACGCCGCGCAGTGCCTCGACATAAGCGGTCTGCACCGAGGCCGAGACGCGCTGGTCGTGCGGGTCGGTCAGCACGATGATCTCTCGCGGGGGATGGCGCGCCACATCAGTGACATGGTCGATCGGATCGAGGAAGTCGCTGTGGCCGGTGATGTCGGCGGTCCAGCCGTTCTCGCGATTGCGCTGCGCCACCGCCGTGTTGCCCGAGGTGATCACCGCGCAACCGATGTCGTCGCGCCGCGCGATCAGCGCAGCCACGAGATGGCCGCCGCCGGACTGCCCGACGAGATTGAGGCGGCGCCAGCCGAAATGCGCCTTGAGCCGGGTCAGCGCCGCATCGACCAGCGCGACCTCCCGCGGCCGCCGCCGGTCGAGATGGTGCCCCGTCGAACCCAGGATGCCGGGACGCGCCAGATGGACATAGGGGCGATGGAAAGTGGCGCTGAACTGTTCGGTCAGCGCCTGCACGTCGTAAGCCGTCGTGGCGACGTACCACTCGTTGGCCACGACCGTGTCGTCGCGCTTCTCCACGGCATCTCCGCGCAGGAAGATGACGGGATCGGCCGGCGCACCTTCGGGCGCGGCACCATAAAAGGCGAGAACGTCGGGCTTGCCGTCCACCTCGACCCGAACGCGCCCCGGACCGTCGCCATCGGATGCGGTGCACTCGACGCCGCGAACGACGTCAGCGCCGGAGAAGGGCGTCGTCGGCAATTCTGCAAGGACTGGAAAGCTGATCATGCCTCCAGTTGCGCCCGATCTCTCCTTCAATGTCAAGTAACGCCCGCGAAATCCGGAGCGCCGCACGCAGCGGCGCGTCATGCGAGCGTCATCGCCTTAGGAGCGTCCGGTCCGTGGCTTCAGCCATGCCATGATCACGCCATACGGCGTTCGCCGGCTGCGCGGCAGGCTGTGTCGTTCGGTTGCGCTTCGTGCAAAGGCGTGCGCCTGCTCTGCAGACCGTCTCCGCTCCGGCGCAAGCGACATCCACTCGCGAATGACGGCACGTCGTATCTTCGATGTCAGCATGATCGGCTCCTCGAGGCGTTATGACTCACGCGGCCTGCTGGACGGGGAGGGCCTGCGAGCGTCGCGCCAGCAGTACGCTGCCGCAGGGATGCTCGGTGCCATGCAGAACCACGAAGCCGCGCTTCGTCACCGCGGCACGCAGGGCTTCCTTCGCCGCCGCCTTTTGAGCATCGAGCCAGATCACCAGCACGGCGCGGGGGCTGAGGAAGTCGTCGAGCCAATGCATCGTTGCCTCGAGCGCGTGAAGCGTGCGCCGTCGCCAATCCACGAGCGCAACGTCATACTGACCGGCGGGGAGGCCGCAATTGCCGGCGGACGCCGCCAGCAGATATCCGCGACGGTGCAGCTCCACCATCAATTCCATGCTCTTTGTCCCGACCACGACGATGTGCTGCCGCGTCGAGCAGTTTGCGATGGCCATCATCGGATCGATGATCCTGTCGCTGACCCCTGAGTTCGACATCATTCCACCAGTTCGCTACGCCGCGCGAGTTTGCGCTGGCGGAGCGGATATGGTGCCGGATGCCGTAGGATTTCGAGATTGGCGCGGTCGCGATGGCATAGGATCGGCATAGGGCCGGCTTCGACGGTGCGCTCCCGGCAACTTATGGCGCGCCTAGAAACAGGTGATGCGATCCCCATCGAATTCAAATGCCGTCGGCGCCATTGTTCAGGTCCGCGCTTGCTATCGCGCCTTGCCTGGAGACTCCAGATGTCCGCCTATCGTGCATTGATCGTGGGAGTACATGATCGTCCGATCAGAATGATTCACATGGATTGCGCCGACGACGAGGCCGCGATCGTCTCGGCGGAGAGGCTCGTCGACGGCCACGACGTGGAGCTCTGGCAGATGGACCGGCCAGTGGCCAGGTTCGATTGCCGGTCAGGGACGATGCGCAGGAAGTAGGCCGGGATATCGCGCGCAGCGAAACCCGTCAGACGGTTTCCATCCGGGCTACGGGGCCCCAATCCGCCCGACGGGCAAAACACCTGCCTGGCCTGTCAATCCATCCGCGCAAAAACATTCCACTTTACCGAAATTCGGATTTGTCGTATCCATCGCCCATCCCGGCTCATCCTTGAGGGGCGATCATGTTGTCGTCACGATGCGCGAGCCGGGCTTGCGGTGGACGCGGCAGCGTCGGGCGCGAGAGGTTAAGGGCAGGGCGGATGCTCTCCGTGGGCCCAAGACTTCGTGCCGACGAGCGGCGCTGTCAGGTTCGTTTCGCCAGTAAGTTTCCGGCTCCGTCGACAGGGCCGGGAAAACTGCGGCGAGTAAGCGAGCCGTGCGTACGGCAAAACCGTGTGGTCCTGGCCGTCGTTGCTACGGTCAAGCCTTGGCGAATGCGGTGATCGCGTCAACCGGCGCGGTGCCGGCGACTTTCGCGGAGGTGAGGGAGGCCAAAGGGAACTCGGCTCCCGGGAGAGCACGGCATAAGCCGTCCGACCATCGCGCAGGGAAGGCCGTGTGTTGGGCTTCACCTGTATGCCGCTGTGCAGTTCTTCTGCGTGTGCTGTCGCACAGCGGACCGTGGGTGCCAGCCGGCACCCGGCCTTCCCTGCGCCCTCTTGGCGAAGAGGGTGGAGCGATCAAGCAAAGCTCGGGCGAATTACGCCGCGAGGATGCGAAGGCGTGTCTGCGGGGCCGTAGGATGGGTAGAGCGAAGCGAAACCCATCATGCTTCGGCGAGGAGGATGCGCGATGGGTTTCGCTTCGCTCTACCCATCCTACGAGTGCGCGTTCGGAGAACTGCGTTGCCGCCCCATACTCCATCATTGCGAGCAGAGCGAAGCAATCCAGAATCTTTCCGCGGAGGGATTCTGGATTGCTTCGCTCCGCTCGCAATGACGATGTGGAGAACGCGAGCGTCACACTCTGCTCTCGTGCCCCGGACGTATCGTAGCGTCACTTCGACGGTGTGCCGCAGAGCCGGGGCACTAGCGCCTCAATGACCGCGCTTCTTCATTCCCGTATCGCCATCCACCAGCTCCGGCGCCATCGCGGCCCAGGCATTGGACGCGAACTGGCGGCGCCATGTCACCACCACCACCGCTGCCGTGGTCACGAACAGCACCCAGGGGCTGACGAACCAGCCGAGATAGCCGAGCGCGAAGAAGAAGGCGCGCTGGCCGCGGTTGAAATGGCGGCCGGCGGATTCGAACACGCGCGTGGTGCGGATGACGTGGGCTTCGGCCGCCGGCGTGTCGCGCTGGGAGGCCGGCGGCATGCCGCCGAACAGGATCGCGACATAGTTGAACAGGCGATAGGACCAGGCGAACTTGAAGAAGGCGTAGACGCAGATCAGCACGAGCCCGACGCATTTCAGCTCCCACATCGCGGGCGAGGTGCTGAGGTCGACCGGCAGCTTGCTCAGGATCGTGATGGCGTCGTTGGTGGCGTGCAGCAGCGCCAGCGCGCCGCCGAGCGCGAACAGGCTGGTGGAGGCGAAGAAGGCGGTGCCGTTCTGGAGCGAGGCCATGATCTGCATGTCGACCATGCGCGCGTCGCGATCGAGCAGCCGGCGCACCCAGACCTCGCGATAGCGGTTCATGCGCGCCGACAGGCTGTCGCGGCCATAGGCCGAGTGTTCCAGCGTCAGGGCATAGGCCAGCCATTCGATGATGAAGAAGCCGACGGCGGTGATGTCGACCCAGTGCCTGCTCATGTCTTGCTCCGTTGGGGATCGCAACGATTGCCACGCATGTCCCGGTGCGGCAACGATTGATTGGCGGCAGGCGATGGCGCTAAAAGCAGCCGCATCAGACGGACTCGGAAGGACCAGTGACATGGCTGCTCTAAAACTCGCCATCGGCAACAAGAACTACTCGTCATGGTCGATGCGGCCCTGGCTCGCGCTGCGCGCCAACGACATCCCGTTCGTGGAGACGCTGATTCCGCTCTACACCGACAATCCCGCCGACAAGGATCAGATCCTGTCCTTCAGCCGCGCCGGCAAGGTGCCGGTGCTGGTCGACGGCGACGTCACCGTGTGGGATTCGCTCGCCATCATCGAATACATCGCCGAGCGCTATCCCGAGAAGAAGCTGTGGCCCGACGATGCGGCGGCCCGCGCCCATGCCCGTTCGGTCTGCGCCGAGATGCACTCCGGCTTCGTGCCGCTGCGCAGCGAATGCGGCATGAACCTGCACCGGCCGATCCGCCCGGTGGCGCTGTCGGCGGATGCGAAAGCCAACGTCGCGCGCATCGAGGAGATCTGGCGCGAGTGCCGGGCGCGCTACGGCGCCAATGGACCGTTCCTGTTCGGCCGCTTCGGTGCTGCGGACGCCATGTACGCGCCGGTCGTGCACCGCTTCCGCACCTATGCGATCGACGTCGCGCCGGACACGAAAGCCTACATGGAAACCATGTTGGCGTTGCCGGCATTCCAGGAATGGACCCGCGAGGGGCTTGCCGAGACGCTCGTCATCGCAAAGTTCGAGGACGCGTAACCCGCGAATGTGATCGGGCGCCGCTTGACGATGAGCAAGCCGGCGGCGCTCAATCGCGCTGGAGCTACGGCTTGGGAGAGGCACGGCCATGGGATTCCTGGACTCGCTGGAAAACAACCCCGCGCTCCGCAGCGCACTCGGCCAGCTCGGCGCTGCCGTGTTGCCGGCCGTGCTGAATGAAGTGCTCGGCAGCAACAATCAAGGTGGCCTCAGCGCGATCGTCGCCAAGCTCCAGCAGGCAGGCTTCGGCGACCAGGTCAAATCCTGGCTGGGCAACGGCCACAACCTGCCGATCTCGGCCGACCAGCTCCGTGCCGTGCTCGGCAGTGATACCGTCCGCCAGCTCGCGGCGCGCTACAACATCCCGGTCGACCAGCTCGGTCAGATCCTGGCCCGGGAGCTGCCCAAGGCGGTCGACCACGCGAGCCCGGACGGCCATTTGCCCCATACCGCCTGAGGGAACGGTTCCGGCGGTATCCCCAGCGCCTCGGTTCCCCAGCTATCGTCCTGAAAAGATTGCAAGATCGTCACATTTGCCATGCCTGTATACTGCTGGCCAAAACGCCGCATCGCGTGCTATATGTCGGTTCGGGTTTTCAGCCGGTCCTTCGCAGTGGGACCCTGGGCAAGGCCGGCGCTGTTTGAGTGATGGAGATGGGCGTTGAAGCATAAATTCCCCGTGGGAACGCGCGTATTGTTCACTGCCAGCAACATCGCGCGCCCGGCTGCGAGCGGCTCGTACGAGGTCATTCGCCTGCTGCCGACGGACGGTGACGACTGCCAGTATCGCATCAAGAGCTCGACCGAAGCTTTCGAGCGCGTCGCCAAGGAAAGCCAGCTCGCGCTGTCCTGAGGCCGATTCGCTGACGCATTGGCGTCGCAAACGAATTTGTATTTCACGCCGTCAAAAGGCCCGCTTCACCTTCACAAGGTGAGGCGGGGGCAGCTGCCGACTCGCGGTGCTCGCTTTGACCATTCGCTCGCAGCTCGCGTGAGGGGACGTCGCGCATGAACTGGGCATGGGCCTCTTCGCTCGACCAAATCTGGAGCTCGTCGGCTTTCCCGATGTGGATGACGCTGGCGGCTGCCGGCTTCTTCGCATTGATCCTGCTGATGACGCTGCTGCGTGCCGAGAGATCCGTCGCCAACGGCGCGCTGACGGTCATCACGCTGCTGGCCATCGCCATCGCGGTGGCCGCCACCGTGCGCGACTACGGACCGGCGGGGCAGGCGGCTCCAAGCGAGGCGCGCGCGCAGGCTGCGGTGACCGCAAGCCTGCCGGCGCTGTCATGCCTCGACGATCTCGCCGGTGATGCCGTTGCGATCGGCTGCGAGAAGGCGCTGTTCGGTGCGCCCGACACGGCGGCTGCGGCCGTTGCCTACACGGCCGCGAGGATCGACCGGCTGACCGCGCTCGGCGATGTCGCGAGCGCCGAGAAGAGCCTGACGCTGGACATGAAGGTGCTGCGCAGGTCGCTCGAGCGCGATCGCTACGGCCTCGTCGCGCAGGTGCTGGTTGCCCGCAACGGCTGCACGCAGTTCGATTGCGCCGCCTTCCGCTCGCTGACCGATCAGCAGCAGATCGCCGCCAACATGGATTCGCATCTTTACGATCAGCTCGTCGCGCGCTACGCGCCGACCTGGAACGCGCCCGCAGCGCCGGCCGCGACAGCGGCCATCCCGATGACGGGTGCGCTTGCCGGGCTGCCGCCCTCGATGCCGACGGGCAAGCCGACCAATGCAGAGTTCCCGAGCGCCTCCTCGACGCCGCCGGTGAGCATCATGAATCCGGAGCCGACTGCTCGCCAGGCGGCCCCGGCCGCCAACGCAGCGCCGGCGGCTCCGCGTGCGCCTGCAGCCGCCTCGGCGCAGGCCGCAGCTCCCGCGCCAGCGGCCAAGAAGCAGCCGGCCCCCAAGGCTGCGCGTGCACCTGCGCCGGCACCGGTTCCGCTCGCGCCACCGCCGGCCACGGCACCGGCAGCTCCGGCTGCGGATAACGAGTAGATCGGCATTCCAAATGGGTGGCTGCCCGGCTAATGCTGGGCCATGCCACTTCATCTGATCAAGCTTGCCGTCGGCTGCGACTCCGTCAAGGAATTGAAGGAGTGGGTGGCCGAACGGATGCAGACCGCCAAGAAGAAGGGTCTGCCGCAACATCACATCCACGTCACGCGCATGGTGCCCAAGCGCGATGCCGAGATCCTGTCGGGCGGGTCGCTCTACTGGGTGATCAAGGGCGAGATCGCCGCGCGCGAAAAGATCATCGGCATCGAGCCGTTCCGCGACAAGGACGGCATCGGGCGCTGCCGGATCGTGATGCAGCCGAAGGTGATTTCGGTGTCGCCGCGGCCGATGCGCCCGTTCCAGGGCTGGCGCTATCTCGCCGACGATTCCGTGCCGCCCGATCTCGGCAAATCCGCCGCCGGCTCGATCGCGGCGATGCCCGAGCCGATGCGCCGCGAGCTGCGCGACCTCGGACTGCTCTGACCGATCCAGGCTTGGCGGTTACACCGCCATATTGTCGATCAGCCTTGTGGTGCCGAGCTTGGCCGCGACCAGGATCCGCAGCGGCCCGTCCTTGCGCGAGGTGACCGGCGCCAGCGTCTCGGCCTGGCGGACCTCGAAATAATCGAGAGCGAAACCGGCCGCCGTGATCGTCTCGGCGCCGCGCGCCATTGCGGGCGCGATGGCTTCGCCCGCCTTGATCCGTGCCGCGCTGTCCTTCATCGCGCGGTAGAGGGCGGTGGCGGTCTGCCGCTCCGCAGCCGAAAGGTAGACGTTGCGCGAGGACATCGCGAGCCCGTCGCGCTCGCGCACGGTGCGGGAGCCGATCACCCTCACGCCAAGGTCGAGATCCCTGGCCATCTGCGTCACCACGCGCAATTGCTGAAAGTCCTTCTCGCCGAAGATCGCAAAATCCGGCCGGCACTGCGTGAACAGCTTGCCGACCACGGTGGCGACGCCGCCGAAGAAATGCGGGCGGAAGCGGTCCTCGAGCCCGGCGAGCGCCGGTCCCTCCGGCACGATGCGGGTCGCAAAGCCTTCCGGATACATCGCCTCGACGCCGGGATGCCAGACGATGTCGACGTCCTCGGCCGCGAGCTTGGCGATGTCGGACTTCCAGGTGCGCGGATAGGCGCCAAAGTCCTCGGTCGGCGCGAACTGGGTCGGGTTGACGAAGATCGACACCACGACGCGGCTGGCGCGCCGCTTGGCGAGGCGCACCAGCGACACATGCCCGTCATGGAGTGCCCCCATGGTCGGGACCAGCGCGATCGTGGCCTTCCGCTTGCGAAGATTGTCGACGGTGCGTCGCAGGGTGGGGACCGTGCGGGCGATCAAGGGGCTTCGTGACATCGGCACTCGACGGGGTTGGGAATGGGAAGCGGGCGCGTCCCGGCGCCCGGCTAACCTTAACAAGCGGCGGTCGTGGACGCCATGCATCCGGATGCGGCACAGCATCCCGCGTCGAGCCGTGCGCGATGTCGCGACATTGTGGGGTGGATCACAGACGGCAGAACGCGCCGCGATTCACGATGAAGCACGGCGCCGTGCGAATTGCATTTACTGTCACGCATTTCACTTGACCGCAGCCGCGGTCAACTCGAAGATATTCGTCAGGGGTACTGAGGATCGCTATGCTTGTGCAGGCTAGCCAAAGCCAATCCGGCTCGGCGCACGTCGTCGTGCTCGGCAACGAGAAGGGCGGCTCCGGCAAATCGACTACCGCCTTGCACATCGCGGTCGCGCTCCTGAAAGCCGGTCAGCGCGTCGCCACCATCGACCTCGACTGCCGCCAGCAGAGCTTCACCCACTACATCAACAACCGCGCCGCCTGGGCCAGACGCACCAAGCTCGACCTCGAGCTGCCGGTGCATCGCTGCATCAAGCTCGGCGAAACCATGCAGATCGCCGAGAACGAGAATTCGGAGTTCCTTCAATTCATGGAGGCGGTGTCCGCTGTCGAGAGCAGTTTCGACTTCATCGTCATCGATACGCCCGGCACCGACAGCTACCTGATGCGGCTCGCCCATTCGATGGCCGACACGCTGGTCACCCCGATCAACGACAGCTTTCTCGACTTCGACGTGCTCGGCACCGTCGATCCCGCCAACTACGCCGTGACGGGCGAGAGCCATTATGCCGAGATGGTGCGAGACACCCGCCGCAAGCGCCGCCAGCTCGACGGCTCGACCACCGACTGGATCGTGGTGCGCAACCGCCTGTCGATGCTCGGCTCCCGGAACAAGCAACTGGTCGCCGACGGGCTGAAGGAATTGTCGCTGCGACTCGGCTTCCGTTATGTCGACGGCTTCGCCGAACGCGTCGTCTACCGCGAATTCTTCCCGCGCGGCCTGACTGCGCTGGACGAGATCGACGAGGCCACGCTCGGCATGCGGCCCAATCTCGGCCATCTGACCGCGCGGGAGGAGGTGACGAGCCTGCTCCGCCAGCTCAAGCTGCCGCTCGACGAGCGCGGCCGCCGGCGTGCGGCAAATCGCGCCGAATGGTTCAGCCAGGTCGACAAGCCGCTCGAGGTCCACGACATCCTCGGCGCCTGACCGGCGGTATTTCGCTACTTCCGGTCGATCAAAGAAGCCGGTTCCCGGGGGAACTGTGCTCGGCTTCGGCCGTTTTCATCCCACGTTTACTGCGAAATTGAACCCAATCGAGACCGGTTGCGTCCGATGGTGGCCTGCACCCAGACGTAGCCACATCAGAAAGGGCTGCCCAAGAAACGTGTGCGACGCACAATGAAAGGGCTGCCGGTTCACAATATTTGGCCTTCCTGTCACGCCCCTGTGACATATATTAGGGAATAGGCGACAAGGGGCCAAAGAGCCCCGGAAGAACACGATTTTCAACAGGGATTCAGGCCGCAAGAGCCTGAGGCTGAGGACGAAAATGAAGCGTGGAATTGCCGTTCTGGTTTCGGTCAGTGCCCTCTGCGGCGTCGCCTATTTTACGGCGAGCAAGTGGGCGATCAAGCACGAGACCATCACCTTCTACGATGCGTCGCGCGACAATCGTCCCGTGCCTGTCGACATCGCGGTTCGCCGCGACAAGGAAATGCAGGCCAATGCCGGCATGATCACGCTGCCGGTTGCGGTGATCAATCACGGCAACACCGTCAAGAACACCGAGTACGGATTCCTCGCCAACATCTTCGCCGCGCGCGGCTACATGGTCGTGAGCCCGCAGCATGATCTGCCGACCGATCCTCCGATGGTGACCAAGCCCGGTGAGCTCTATGTCGGCCGCCTGCCGCAGATCCTGCGCGGCGTCGCCAACATTCATCTCGCCATGCAGGAGATGAAGAAGGTTCAGCCCAACGCCGACTACGACAAGGTGACGATGGTCGGCCACTCCATGGGCGGCGACATCACGATGTATTTCGCCAAGCAGTATCCGGATGAGGTCAAGAAGGTCGTCACGCTCGACAATCTGCGCGTGCCGTTCGTCACCGCCGGCAAGTTCAAGATCCTCTCGTTCCGCTCGCAGGACCCGCAGTTCAAGACCGACGCGGGCGTGATCCCGACCGACGAGGAGTGCGAGAAGGCCGGCATCCAGGTGGTGAAGACCGAATTCCAGCACAACGACATGCGCGACACCGGTCCGGATGCCGCCAAGAACTCGATCCAGAGCATGCTCGACAAATTCCTGAGCTCGACCGACAGCGACATTGCGCCGGTCGACACGCAATCGGCCCCACCCAAGGTACTTGAGCCCGGTCCGGTTGCCCTGATGGGGCCGGCCAAGAGCTGAGCAAGACTAACGTCCTCCAGATAGACGGTACCGATTTTCCAAGCCTCCGCCGGCGTCCGCCCGCGGAGGCTTTGCACATTGACCGGGCGCTGCGCGCTGACCACATTAGCCGCTCACGCAAGGTCGAGAGCGCCGGATGTCGGGCCAGCCCATCAAGCCGCGTGGTGGCGATGCCGTCTCGGCGCAGGCGGACGGGACGCTGCCGCAGGCCAATACGTCAACCTCAGAGGACATCGCCGCCTTCGTTGCGAAAGCGCGCGCTCTGTCGCCGCATGCGCCCGGTGCCAAGGGCCGGCTGATCTTCGCGCTGGATGCGACGATGAGCCGGCAGCCGACCTGGGACATGGCCTGCGCGCTCCAGGCCGACATGTTCCGCGAGACCGCCGCGCTCGGCAGTCTCGACATCCGGCTCGTCTACTATCGCGGCCACAACGAGTGCCGCGCCACGGGGTGGATCTCCGACAGCGCCAGGCTTGCGACGCTGATGAGCAAGATCGATTGCCGCGGCGGCGACACCCAGATCGGCAAGGTGCTGAGCGAGGCGCGGCGCGAGGCGGTCGCGTCCGGCGTGCGGGCCGTCGTCTTCGTCGGCGACGCCATGGAGGAGAAAATCGACGAGCTTTGCGCCAAGGCCGGTGAGCTCGGCATGCTCAAGGTGCCGGTATTCCTGTTTCAGGAGGGCGACGACCCGGTCGCCGAAAAGGCCTTTCGCGAGATCGCGCGGCTGACCGGCGGGGCCTGGTGCCGGTTCGATCCCGGTGCGGCGGCGCAGTTGCGCGAATTGTTGCGGGCAGCCGCGGCCTACGCCGCCGGCGGCCGCGAGGCGCTGTTGAAACTGGCGAGAAGCGCGAGCGGGGCAGCGAAGCTGATCGGCCAGATGAAGTAGGAGGTCACGCCGGCGCTGCCTGCGTTGGCGGCGGCGCCGCGACCGGCAGCAGGCGTCCCTGCAGGATCAGGCGTAGCGTGCCGAGCGCGATCAATCCGACGACCAGGTTAGCGGCGGCAAACAGCCACGGCGCGAGCTGCGCGATCGCGCCGGTGTCGCCATGTCCGGCCAAGCGGATCGGCGCAATCGCAAGCGCGGTGGCGCCGAACGTAAAGCCCCAATAGGACACCGAGAACGGCTGCTCCATGATCCACGGCAGCAGCCGCAGCAGTAGCAGCGCCATCATCAGGGCGTAGCCGACCAGGATATGCGCGACCATGTCGGGCACGCCGCCATTGATCGCGAGATAGGCGACCGCGCCGACCGCGGGTGGGGCGAGCTGGATGCCGAGCGTCGGCCGCAGCGCCGCCGGAAGTGTCGCGGCGGTGTAGAGCCGGTGCAGCAGCACGGATTCGATCGCAAGCCAGGAGAACAGCGCGACGCCGAAGGCGAGCTGCCCCCAATCGGGGTAGCCGAGTGCGGCGGAGACCGCGGCGGTGACGAAGCCGCCGGCAACCGTCGGCAGGTACAAGACCGGCGTCGTCGCGGTGTGATCGCGGTTGCCGCGCCACAACAGGCCCGTCCGCCACAGCGCGAAGCCCAGCGTGAAGGCTGCACCGATGCCGAACAGGACGATGGCGGCGAGATGCGAATAGGGCTCCGCGGCGATCGCGATCAGCATGGTGGAGACGCCGGCGAGGCCGATGAAGCAGCACTGCACGGGATGGTGGGCTTCGCCGAGCGACTCCGCGCGTGCGAAGATCCAGCGCAGGATGAAGAGGGCGAGCAGCAAGGCCCAGACGATCGCTGCGAGCGCGAGCACCGTCTCGCCGATGATCGCCGGCAGATGCCAGACCTGGTGCGCTGCACGCCAGGCGTTGCCGAGACCTGCGAGCCCAAGCACGATGCCGAAGAAGGCGGCCGGCACGATCGGCGGCTTGAATCCGTTGCTCATGGTCTCCCTCAAACTCTACCCACACTCCTTACGGCGCTGAAGCGGCTTTCGTTTCGGCAGTGCGTGCCGGAATGATCGGTCAGGCGCTTATCGGCAAACGTACGTCGTGTGTCACCCGTCAATCGGGGATGTCCGGAAAGGACGCCATGCTTTTTGACAAGAGGGCGCCTATATTCCGGCCATGACCCTGATCGCCGGCGCCATCGCAATCATCACGCTTTATCTGCTGCTCCAGATGTTCCGCTCGGCCAATCCGGCGGTGCTGGCGCGCACCATCAAGTTCGGCGGTGGCGTGCTGGCGCTGGCGGTTGCGGCCTTCACGGGCCTGCGGGGCGAGCTGGCGGTGGCGATCCCGCTTGGGATCATGGGCGCCGGGCTGCTCGGCTGGACGCCGCTGGCGAACGCGGGCTTCGGCAATATCGGGGGGCTGTTCGGCGGCGGCGCGGCGCCCGCCTCGGGGCAGGCCTCGCGCGTGCGCTCGCAATTCCTCGACATGCGGCTCGACCACGATTCCGGCCGGCTCGGGGGCCAGATCGTCGCCGGGCCTTATGCCGGACGCGATCTCGACGAGTTCGATCTCGCTGGCCTCTTGGCGATGGCCCCGGCGTTCGACGCCGAGAGCGTGGCCCTACTTGAAAGCTATCTGGACCGCCGGTTTCCCGCTTGGCGTCAGAACACGCAGGGCGATGCGGCAGGGGGGCAGCGCCGCACGGCGGCGAGTGGTAAAATGACGACGGAGGAAGCCTATCAGATCCTTGGCTTGCAGCCGGGTGCGGGGCGCGACGACATCAGCCGGGCGCACAAGTCCCTGATGAAGAAACTGCATCCCGACCAGGGGGGCTCGACGTATCTCGCTGCCCGAGTCAACGAGGCCAAGGATACTCTGCTTCGTACGCATAACGGCTAACTCCGGCACCACGCTACAAACGCCAATCCCGCGTGTGCTCCGTTTGCTCTGTCTGCCGTCGCCCCGATGCCCGCCATTGTCGGCGTGGTCGATCTCTTGAGTAAAAATTTAACCGTAAATTGTTGACGAGAGGTTGTCGCGGAGCTGCGTGACCTGCGTCCCCAAAACAAAAATGCCCGCGCAAGGCGCGGGCATTTGGTTCGGAACGATCCGAGTGGATCAGTTGCGGACCGTGATGCAGGAGATATCGGCGCGCTTCAGGGCGCGGCAGACGGCTTCGGCCTGATCGCGCTCGAGCCCGGCGAAACGGGCGCGGTAGAGCTTGCGATTGTCCTTGGCGACGACGGGCTCGGTGAACGGGTCGGCCTTGCTGAGCAGGCCGCGGGCCGAGCTGCGCGCCGCGTCGATGCGCTGCTGGGCTTCGTTCTCGCTCTCGAGTGCGCCGACCTGGACGATCCAACCGCTGTGGGTGACGGCCGGCTTGGTGGTGGCGCTCATCTGGATCGGTTGCGGCGCCGGATCGGCGGACGCAAGCTTCGGAGCCGGGGCTGGCGCAGCGGCGGTTGTGGCCGGCAGCACGCCGAGGATGCCGTTACCGGTGCCGAATCCGGCCGGCTGCTTCGGCATCTCGGCGCGGGCGTCGGCCTTCGGGGCTTCCGGTTGGCTCACCATCTCGGGCTTGTTGATGAGATCGGCACGGGCGACGACGGCGCCGGAGGTTTCGGCAATGTCGGAGCGGGCGGCAATCGTGCTCGTGACTTGCGGTGCGACCTGAGCCGGGGCGGCGGAGGCGACCTTCACGGCGCCGGCCTTGACCTGAACGGTCTTGACCCGGACCGGCTTCATCGGCTCGGACGAGCCGGGAATGATCGCGAGCGGCTGGCTCGAGATCACGCCGTTGGTGAGCGGCGCGGGCTCGATCTTGGATTCCGTCGGCCGAACCTCAGGCTTGGCTTCGGGCTTGGGCGGAGCGGGCGGTACCGCGGCAGTCGCCGCGGCAAGCGTCTGCAGACGCGCAGCGAGGCGCGACGGCGCCGATTCCGGAGCAGGGGCTGGCGCGGCCTGGACCTGCGCAGCGGCGCGGGCGGGGGTATCCGACGCGTCCGCGACCTCGGTAGCGGCGTCAGAGCCGTTGCGCTCGGTGACGGCAGCCACGGTGTGGGTGGTCGCGCCCTTCTCGAGGTTCTCCGCGAGCAGGTTGCGCATGATGGCATCGCGCGATCCACCGCTGCGGCCGCCGAGCACGACGCCGATCAGATGGCGGTTGCCGCGGCGCATCGAGGTCACGAGGTTGAAGCCGGAGGCGCGGGTGTAGCCGGTCTTGATGCCGTCCACGCCCTCGACGCTGCCGAGCAGGTGATTGTGGTTGCGGATCGACTGGCCGCGCCAGTTGAAGGTGGAGGTCGCGAAATAGCGATAGTAGCGCGGGAAGCGCTCCTGGATGGCGCGGCCGAGCGTGGCTTGGTCGCGCGCGGTCGTGACCTGCTCGTCGTTGGGGAGGCCGTTGGCGTTGCGATAGACCGTCTTGGACATGCCGAGCGAGCGCGCCTTGCGCGTCATCATCGTGGCGAAGTCGTCTTCGTCGCCGGCAATCGCTTCGGCGATGACCACGGCGGCGTCGTTGGCGGAGCGGGTGACGAGACCCTTGATCGCGTCCTCGACGCGAATGGTCTGGCCGGCACGAAGGTTCAGCTTGGTCGGATCCTGATCGGCGGCGTGCTGGGACACCGGCATCTCGGTGTCGAGCTTCATCTTGCCGGACTCGAGGCGCTCGAACAGCAGATAGAGCGTCATGATCTTGGTGAGCGAGGCGGGGTGGCGGATTCCGTCCGGGCTGTTCGACTGCAGCACCGTGCCGGAATTGCCGTCGACGATGATCGACGCGAATTTCGGGCTCGAGCTCTCGGACACATCGCGCTGCACCCGGTGATGCGCGTAATGGCGCCGATGGCGCCGCGCCTCGGCGGCATCGGTGGTGAAGATGACCGCCGTGGTGACCGTAAGAAGCCCGAAAACGCCAACCCGCGCCAAGCGCGAGGAAGACAAGTTTTTACGAAGCATGGAACCCCGTCCCCGTTTCTGACTTGATCACCGGCTCGTGGGGCGAAATTGTGCCCAATGGACCCGGGATCATTACCTGCTCAGGCTGTCCCTCCGCTGGTGTTCACTGCGGGGGACGTTGGGCCTGAGCCGCTGTTCTGGCTAAGGTGATGTTCTCAAACGGCTTTCGACCGCTTGCGGAAGCTGAACACGTCCAGGGAATCAGGGTAGGGCTCCGCGGTTTCCAAAAGCTTAAGAAAGCATTGCGGGAAAGTCCGGAAATCTCAGCGACTTGTAACTATTTTTGTGCGACGCACAAGGATTCTTGACATATTTTGTGCGTTGCACTATTTTTGGGCGGAGTCAGGGAGCCGGGGCTTCCGGACGAGAGCCAGGGAAAAGGATTCCGAAATGTTCAAGGTTGAAGACTTTCAGAACTACGGGAAAGAGCAGTTCGAGCAGTGCGTTGCTTCCGCGACCTCGGTGCAGCACGGCCTCCAGGCGATCGCCAGCGCGTATGGCGACTACACCAAGAAGTCGTTCGAAGACACCAAGTCCTTCGTCGAGAAGCTTTCCGGCGTGAAGTCGCTGGACAAGGCCATGGAAGCGCAGACCGACTTCGCCCGTTCCGCCTACGAGACCTTCGTTGCGGAATCGCAGAAGATTGCCGGCCTCTACAGCGACCTCGCCAAGACGGCGTTCAAGCCGGTCGAGACCATCGTGTCGAAGTTCACCCCGGCCGCCCACTAGCTTTTCCCGGATATCCTGGAAGCAAAAAGCCCGGCTCATCGAGCCGGGCTTTTTCGTTTGTGCGGAAGCAGGAGCGGACTATTTCGCGACCCGCAGCTTCGAGATCTGCGTGAGGATGTTCTTGAACGCGTCCGATGTCTGGGACGAGCTCGTGATCATCTGGAAATTGCCGTTGGTCGCGCAATCCTGCAGCACCTGGGACTTTGCATCCTTGTTGCTGATGTTGACCTGGATCGTGAAGATCGTGACCGGGTTCGTGGTGTCGGCCTTGATGTTCTGACAGAGAATTTCCTGGCGGTCATCGATGCTGGACTGCGACGTGCTCCAGCGGTTCTGCGTGTTCAGGCCGTCGGACAGCAGCACGATGTAATCCTTGTAGACGTAGTTGCTGGCCTTGGACGGCGCGGCGATCGGCCCGTTGGTCGTGCTCAGGGATTGCCATCCCCAGGCAAGGCCGACGGACTGGTTGGTATTGCCGCTCGGCGACATCGCCGTGATCTGGTCCTTGAGCGTCTGCCACTGGTTGCTCATCGGAAACACCGTGGCCGGGAGGCAGCCGGACCACTGCTCAGCATAGAATTGCGAGGAGGGGCTCGCCGAGCTCGAGCCCGGTGCGGTGTTCTTGGTGTCGTAGTCCTGGTCGCGATCGTTGACGCAGCCGGTCCAGGTGCTGCGCGCGGGGGCGGCCGCCGCCGTTGCCGCGGTGCCGTCGCCGCGCCAGAGGTGGCAGATCTTGCTCGAGCCGCTGCCGGTGCAGGTGCAGGCCGTGTTCGATCCGCAGCTCGCGCTGGAGCCCGTCACGGTCGTGTAGCAACCGTTGTAATAGATGCCGGTCTTGCCCGCGCGCAGTTTGCCGCTGTCGATGCTCGGGCAGATGTATCCGGCATAGGTGCCGGACGACGGGATCTTGCTGACGCCGTTGGCGCCGCTCATCGTCGCGGGCCGGTCCATGCAGGTGAAGCCGTGGCTGTTGTTCGTGAACGGGCAATCCGAATTGCCGACGGCCGAGTTGAAGGCGCTGGACTTGTTGTTCACGAGGATCGGCGGCTCGCCCTCCCACTCGGTCCAGTTCAGCCACGACGCGCTGAGATTGCTGGTGCCATTGGTGGTGCCGACATTGACGTCCTTCGCGAACGGAACGATCGAGATGTAGACGTCGCCGGTCTGCTTGTTGTAGCCCGATAGCGTGTCGATCATGTCCTTGGCCGCGGTTTGCATCGCGCTCATCTTGCCGTTCTGGGCCATCGATCCCGTGTTATCCAGGATCATCGCCACGCGCATGCGGGTGTTGCCCCAGGCCGCCGTCGAACTCGTGCTGAACCCGAGCGTCGGATAGCCGGCGATCCTCATGAAATCGGTCGTCATGCTGCCGGACCCGGTGACGACGATGTTCGAGATGCCGTTGGAGTCCTTGGGGGTATAGGTGGCGTGGATGGTGGACAGATCCACCGTACCGGATTTGCCGGTGTACAGGCCGCTGAAATAGGATTTCGTCTTGGTCTCGATGTCGGCTTCGGTGATGGTGCCGTTGGTCAGGTCCTTGGAGACCATCAGGGCCGCCGAATCGAGCGCGACCTGCAGCGAGGATCGGGCCTGGACGGCGCGGCTGTAGTCGATCGCAGCGCCGACGAAGCCCAGCACCGGGACCAGCGCGATGGCGAAGAGCACGGCGATATTGCCTTGCTCGGCCGCGGTAAAGCGGGCGAGGTTTCGACCGATGCGGCTCACAACGGGCAGGCGAAGCATGACGAACCCCGAAATCTGTGGTTTTGCCCGATTTCGCGCCAGACCCTTCAACGGCGAGTAAATCAGGCCGTAGAAATCCGGAGATATCCCGCTCGGGTCACCTTGACGTCAGGTTCCTGGTCAACATCTTCTAAACATTCGGGGCGGAAATTTTTGTCAAATCGGTCCGGATTGATTAACCTTGGCAAGGATCGCCCGGACCTGGAATCGGGACCGCCGCGGGCCGCGTCGGCCAAGCCTTTGCACGCTTGCGGCGAGCCGGAGGCGGGCCCATATTGCTGACGAGCGATCCGGCTTCGACCGGACCGGTCGGGAGCGGCGATCCAACAAGGCGGCGCGCCTGTGCGAGGCTCCAGAGCAACGGGCCGCGCGGCGGACCGTTATTCGCTTCCGTGGGGAATTTGAACGCCTGAGCCATGCCGCAACTGACTTCCATATCCGACCTGTCCACGGCCGCCGTGTCCGCTCCCCGGATGAGCAATGACGAGAACCGTTCCGGCAGCCCGACGGGGCCGAATACCTCCGTCATCACCAAGGTCAAGCCGAAGACCAAGCGGCCGAACCTGTACCGCGTGCTGATCCTGAACGACGACTACACGCCGATGGAATTCGTCGTCCACGTGCTGGAGAAGTTCTTCCAGAAAGACGTCGAGGCGGCGACCAAGATCATGCTGCACGTCCACCATCACGGGATCGGCGAGTGCGGCGTGTTTACCTACGAGATCGCCGAGACCAAGGTGACGCAGGTGATGGACTTCGCCCGCAAGCACCAGCATCCGCTGCAATGCGTGATGGAAAAGAAATAACCACGCGTTCGAATCCCGAATTCTCCAGGATTGGTTCTGTTCGTCCGGTGTGTGATGTCAGCGCATGCCGCGACATGGTCCGGCGACAATCAGCGCCGGCGTCAATCCTGCCCAAATGGGTAGTTTTGCCCAAATCGGAACGGGTTTTGCATCGAGTATGCCGTGGGTGCGTAATGCCCATCGAGTCGCGGAACCGGTCTTTCGCGGCGGTCTTGTATAACTATATGTGACAAAGGTTGTTGTTGCCTGACCGGGCGATGGCGATCATGATGGTGGGGGCCATAGAGGACGCGAATGCCGACTTTTTCCCAAAGCCTTGAACAATCCCTGCATCGTGCACTGGCGATCGCAAACGAGCGTCATCACCAATACGCGACGCTCGAGCATCTTCTGCTCTCCCTGATCGACGATTCCGATGCAGCCGCCGTGATGCGTGCCTGCAGCGTCGATCTCGACAAGCTCCGCACGAGCCTCGTCAATTATCTTGAGACCGAATTCGAAAATCTGGTGACGGATGGCGCCGACGATGCCAAGCCGACCGCCGGTTTCCAGCGCGTGATCCAGCGCGCGGTGATCCACGTGCAGTCGTCAGGTCGCGAAGAGGTGACCGGCGCCAACGTGTTGATCGCGATCTTCGCCGAGCGCGAGAGCCATGCTGCGTACTTCCTGCAGGAGCAGGACATGACGCGCTATGACGCCGTCAACTACATCAGCCACGGCATCGCCAAGCGGCCGGGCGTCTCCGAGGCGCGGCCCGTTCGCGGCGTCGACGAGGAGACCGAAGCCAAGGGCAACGAGGACGCCAAGAAGAAGGGCGAAGCGCTCGAGACCTATTGCGTCAACCTCAACAAGAAGGCGCGCGACGGCAAGATCGATCCGGTGATCGGACGCAATTCCGAGATCAACCGCGCGATCCAGGTGCTGTGCCGCCGCCAGAAGAACAATCCGCTGTTCGTGGGCGAGGCCGGCGTCGGCAAGACCGCGATCGCGGAGGGCCTCGCCAAGCGCATCGTCGACAGCGAGGTGCCGGAGGTTCTGGCGGCCGCGACCGTGTTCTCGCTGGACATGGGCACGCTGCTCGCCGGCACGCGCTATCGCGGCGACTTCGAGGAGCGCCTCAAGCAGGTGCTGAAGGAGCTCGAAGCGCATCCCAACGCCATCCTGTTCATCGACGAGATCCACACCGTGATCGGTGCGGGTGCGACGTCGGGCGGGGCGATGGACGCCTCGAACCTGCTCAAGCCGGCGCTTGCCTCGGGCACGATCCGCTGCATGGGCTCGACCACCTACAAGGAATACCGTCAGCACTTCGAGAAGGACCGCGCGCTGGTGCGGCGCTTCCAGAAGATCGACATCAACGAGCCGACCGTCGAGGACGCCATCGCGATCCTCAAGGGCCTCAAGCCGTACTTCGAGGACTACCACCGGCTGAAGTACACCAATGAGGCGATCGAGGCTGCGGTGCAGCTCTCCTCGCGCTACATCCACGACCGCAAGCTGCCCGACAAGGCGATCGACGTGATCGACGAGTCCGGTGCGGCGCAGATGCTGGTCGCCGAGAACAAGCGCAAGAAGACGATCGGCATCAAGGAGATCGAGACCACGATCGCCTCGATGGCGCGGATCCCGCCGAAGAGCGTGTCGAAGGACGACGCCGAGGTGCTCAAGCATCTCGAGCAGACCCTGAAGCGCACCGTGTTCGGCCAGGACAAGGCGATCGAGTCGCTTGCCGCTTCGATCAAGCTCGCCCGCGCGGGCCTGCGCGAGCCGGAGAAGCCGATCGGCTGCTACTTGTTCTCCGGCCCCACCGGCGTCGGCAAGACCGAGGTTGCAAAGCAGCTCGCGGCGTCGCTCGGCGTCGAGTTGTTGCGCTTTGACATGTCCGAATACATGGAGCGGCACACCGTATCGCGTCTGATCGGCGCGCCTCCCGGCTATGTCGGCTTCGATCAGGGCGGCCTGCTCACTGACGGCGTCGACCAGCATCCGCATTGCGTTGTGCTGCTTGACGAAATCGAGAAGGCGCATCCCGACCTCTACAACGTGCTGCTCCAGATCATGGATCACGGCCGGCTCACCGACCACAACGGCAAGCAGGTCAACTTCCGCAACGTGATCCTGATCATGACCACGAACGCGGGTGCTTCGGATCTCGCCAAGCAGGCGTTCGGGTTCACCCGCTCGAAGCGGGAAGGTGACGACCACGAGGCGATCAACCGGCAGTTCGCGCCGGAATTCCGCAACCGTCTCGACGCCATCGTCTCGTTCGGCCATCTCAGCGTCGAGGTGATCGGCACCGTGGTCGAGAAGTTCGTGCTTCAGCTCGAGGCGCAGCTCGGCGACCGCGACGTCACCATCGAGCTGTCGGAGCCCGCCAAGACCTGGCTGGTCCAGCACGGCTATGACGAGCAGATGGGCGCGCGGCCGATGGCCCGCGTGATCCAGGAGCACATCAAGAAGCCGCTGGCTGACGAGGTGCTGTTCGGCAAGCTCAAGGGGGGTGGCCACGTCCGCGTCGTCCTGGTCAAGGACGAGGCCGACGAGACCAAGGAAAAGATCGGCTTCGAGTTCGTCGAGGGCCCGGTCACGCCGAAGCAGGAAAAGCTGCCCGGCACCCGCAAGCGCCCGCCGGGCAAACCCAACAAGCCGGGCGGCCCCGGCGGCTCCAAGGGGCCGACCTCGAAGGGCCCGCTGGTCAAGGCTTGATCGGCGCATCATGAAGCGAAAAGGCCGGCTGAAGAGCCGGCCTTTTTGTTCGTATCGAAATGTCAGGTCCCCTTGTCGGGCGCAGGCGTGTGCGAAGCGTCAATCCCCCTTCATCCGCTGCCCGTCCTGTACCCGCACATGCTCGGCGCCGCGCGCGCCGGTAGGCGACAGGCGCAACATGCTGAGCAGTGCGCCGCACAGGGCGAAGCCGACGGCTGCGAGCAGCGCGATCCTGGTTCCCTCCTGCGGGTATCGGCCGAGGAACAGCGCGACGAGGGCGGCGCCGGTGGTCTGGCCGAGCAGACGGGCCGTGCCGAGCATGCCGCTGGCGCCGCCGGTGCGCTCGCGCGGGGCGGCGGCGATCATGGTGCGGTTGTTCGGCGTCTGGAACAGGCCGAACCCGAAGCCGGCCAGGGCCATGCGCCAGGCGATGTCGAAGGCGCCGGGCGCGGATGGGAGCATGGCGAGCGAGGCGAGCCCGCCTGCGAACAGTAAGAGGCCAATGCCTCCGAGCAGTCCGGCCGGATAGTGCTCGACCAGCCGCCCCGCGAGCGGGGCGGCGAACGCCACCGTGATCGGCCAGGGCGTGATCAGCAGCCCCATGTGCACGGCCGAATAGCCGAAACGGCTTTGCAGGTAGAATGGGATCGCGACGAAGGCGAGCATCTGGGCGCAGAACGAGGCGATCGAGGTCGCGATCGACAGCGCAAAGATCGGGATGCGCAGCAGATCGACCGGCAGCAGCGGCGCGGCCATATGGGTCTCGCGCCAGATCAGGGCTGCGCCTGCGACCACCGCGACGGCGAATTCGATCAGGCAGGTGAGGAGCGGCTCGCCATGGCCGACGCTGTCGACCGCGAAAATGCCGACGCCGAAGGTGACGGCGCTGAGGCCCGCGCTCTGCCAGTCGAACGAATGCGCTGCGAGGTGTGTGCGCGGCAGGCACCGTGCGCCGAGCACAACGGCGACCGCACCGATCGGCACGTTGATCGCGAACAGCCAGGGCCAGCTCCCCACCGCCAGGATTCCCGAAGCCAGCGTCGGTCCGATTGCGGCGGACACCGCCACGACCAGGGCGTTGCGCGCGATGCCGCGCCCAAGCAACGCATGCGGATAGGTGAAGCGCACCAGCGCGGTGTTGACGCTCATGATGCCGGCCGCGCCAAAGCCCTGGATGATGCGCGCGATCGTCAGCATCGGCAGCGAGTGCGCGAGCGCGCAGAACGCGGAGGCGAGGGTGAACAGCGCAAGCCCGGCGAGATAGACGCGCCGGTAGCCCACGATCTCGCCGAGCGAGGCGAGCGGCAGCAGCGAGATGGTGATCGCGAGCTGGTAGCCGTTGACGATCCAGATCGAGAAGGCCGGGCTCGCGTTGAGGTCGGCCGCGATCGTCGGCAGTGCGACGTTGGCGATGGCGCCGTCGATCACGGACATGGTGATGCCGAGTGCGATGGTGAGAATGGCCCATCGGCGCTGTGGCAGCGGCAGGCCGTCGGCCTGCTCGAGCGTGACTGTCGACATCATCAGCGGCGTCTTGTTGGCGAATCGAACTCTGCCCGCTGGCGGAGTATTGCGCCAACAGGGCAGGATCGCGATAGTTCCGGTAACCTCCGTTACCAGCGCCCCGTCGATTTTCCGAAGATGTAGAGCGCGACGAGCCCGATTGTCACCGCCGTGGAGGCGATCAGCACGCTGCGATCCCAATCGATCCGGGACCGCTCGGTGCGGTTGAGATTGAGCATCGTGAACAGGGCCTTCATGGCAAATCGGCGCATCGGGCTGCCTCGCGATGGCCGCACGATGCCACGGCCGATGCGAGCCGGCTTGACGCAGCTCAAGGCTGGGCGCGGCGCGCCTACACCGCCGGCGGATTGCGGTCGGAGAAGGTGCCGCGCTGGTGCCAATAGGGATAGGGCAGCGTGACCTTGCTGGCGGCATCGAGCTTTGCGACCTGGTCCTTGGTCAATGACCAGCCAACCGCGCCGAGATTTTCGCGCAGCTGCGCCTCGTTGCGCGCGCCGATGATCAGCGTCGAGACCGTGGGGCGCTGCAGCAGCCAGTTGAGCGCGATCTGCGAGACGCTCTTGCCGGTCTCCTTCGCGATCTCGTCGATCGCATCGACCACGCGATAGACGTGCTCGTCGGGCACGGGCGGCCCGAATTCGGCGGTCTTGGGCAGGCGGCTCACTTCCGGCTTCGGCTGGCCGCGCCGGATCTTGCCGGTCAGGCGTCCCCAGCCGAGCGGCGACCAGACCACCGCGCCTAATCCCTGGTCCACACCGAGCGGCATCAGCTCCCATTCGTAGTCGCGCCCGATCAATGAATAGTAGGTCTGGTTGGCGACGTAGCGCGGAAAACCGTGCTTGTCGGCGACGGCGAGCGACTTCATCAGGTGCCAGCCAGAAAAATTCGAGACGCCGACATAGCGGATCTTGCCGGCGCGCACGAGCACGTCGAGGGTGCTGAGCACCTCCTCGGGCGGGGTGAAGGCATCGAAGCCGTGGAGCTGGAACAGATCGATGTAATCGGTGCCGAGCCGGCTCAGCGAGCCGTCGATGGCCGCGAGCAAATGCTGGCGCGACGAGCCGATGTCATTGGGACCGTCGCCGAAGCGGAAGGTGGCCTTGGTCGAGACCAGCACCTTGTCGCGACGACCCTTGATGGCTTCGCCGAGCACGCGCTCGGACTCGCCGAGCGAATAGACGTCGGCGGTGTCGAACATCGACACGCCCGCTTCGAGACAGATATCGAGAAGCCGCCGTGCTTCGGTCGCGTCCGTCGTGCCCCACGCCGCGAGGCGGCCGACGCCCCCGAACGTGCCCGTTCCCAGGCTCAAGGCAGGCACCATCAGGCCGGATCGGCCCAAGCGTCGGTATTCCATCGATCTGCTCCTCGGATGGCCGCTGATTGATCCATGCGACCTTGGCGTTGAGGTTAGCGCAGGCGAGCGCCGGGTCCTATCACGCGCTCACATGGCGGCTCTGCTTGGGAACGCCCTAGTCGTGCAGACGCATGTCATCAAACGCGGCATCGGCGACGCGCGCGCCGACTGCCTTTATTGAAGGCTGAGCTTCGACCCTCGTCGCAGGTGAGGCTGTGCACGTGGTTTCGGTGTCCCGCACCTGCCGCGGCAGAAGCGTCAGGCCCCATCCCACCACGACCAGCACCGCGAGCCGGATCGCGATCACGCTCAGCAGAAGCTCCGATCCGCCTGTCGTCGCGTGAGTCCTCATGCGGGCCAGCCTGAGGCACGCGGCCTGACAAGACAATCTGGAATTGGCGAGTGCTGCCTTCGTTCGGGACGAAGGCTCGCGAAGATGGCTGTTCAGTGCCGCAGCTGGCTCTGCCTGTAGTCGCGCGGCGACATCCCGAAGTGCTCGCGGAAGACGCGGCCGAAATGGGAGAGGTCGTTAAAGCCCCAGGCGAACGCGATCTCGCTAATGTGGCGATGGGCGAGCACGGGCGAGGCGAGATCGCGCCGGCATTGCGCGAGACGCTCGGCCAGGACGTGGCGCTGGAACGATGTGTTCTCGTCGGCGAGGAGATCGTTGACATAGCGCGGCGAGATGCCGAGCGCGGCGGCGGTTTCCGCCAGAGCCAGATCGGGATCGGCAAGGTGCGCGCGGATGTGCGCCTTCAGCCGGTAGAGCAGGGCGGAGCGATGCGTCGAGGACGGCAGCGACGTCTTGCCGAGCCGTTCGCCCAGCGCCATCGCGAGCAGATCGACGGCCTGCTCCGACAGGGCGGCGGCATGGTCCGGAGCAAGCCTGTCGGCGCTCTGGCAAAGGCGGAAGATGAAATCGTAGGCGAGCCGCTCGAGCGGCATGTCGGCGCCGAATGACATCGCGGTGAGCGTCTCGGTGGCGCCGAGCCGCCGCTGCAACATCTCGCGCGGCACCTTGAAGATGGTCTGCGTAAAGCTGTCCTTGAACTTCAGCTCGTAGGGCCGCGTGGTGTCGTAGAGCGCGAACTCGCCGGGATGGATCACGGTCTCGCGGCCGTCCTGCACGACGCCGCCGTCGCCGCGATTGCCGAGCGCGACCAGGACGAAATCCTGATCCGAGCGTGCGATGCGGGACGGTGTGCGGAACACGTGCTGGCGGTCGGAGCACACCTCGGAGCAGACGGCCTTGCCGAGCGGGACCTGCGTGACCGAGCCGCGAAAGGCGCTGCCGAGGTCGGACTTGCAGTCGAGCCCAACGAAGACGTCGCAGACGATGTCCTGCCAGAGGGCGAGCCGCCGGTAGCCGGGGCTGCCGTCCGTCGTGAACTGGATTGGCATCAGGACAGCCTCCCTTTCACATCCAGCAAACCGCATGGTGGCGCAGATCCGGCCTGACTGCAGGCAAGTTCCGTACCGGGCGGCGCTTCCTTCCGGTCGAGTTTTTGTTCCGCCGTGGTCGAGCGCGCGGCCGCCCGGCTTGGCCCAATAGACTGCATCGGACGTGGCTTCCGATCAACCGGCAAGGGAGGCGGCAATGGGCATCGAACATCCGAAATACAAGGTGGCGGTGGTGCAGGCGGCGCCCGCCTGGCTCGATCTCGACGCCTCGATCGACAAGTCGATCGCGCTGATCAAAGAGGCCGCCGAGAAGGGCGCCAGGCTGATCGCGTTCCCGGAGGCGTTCATCCCCGGCTACCCCTGGCACATCTGGATGGACTCGCCGGCCTGGGCGATCGGCCGCGGCTTCGTGCAGCGCTATTTCGACAATTCGCTGTCCTATGACAGCCCGCAGGCCGAAAAGCTGCGCGATGCCGTACGCAAGGCAAAGCTCACCGCGGTGCTCGGCCTCTCCGAGCGCGACGGCGGCAGTCTTTACCTGGCGCAATGGCTGATCGGCCCCGACGGCGAGACCATCGCAAAGCGCCGCAAGCTGCGCCCGACCCATGCCGAGCGCACCGTCTATGGTGAGGGCGACGGCAGCGATCTCGCGGTGCATGCGCGCCCCGACATCGGCCGTCTCGGCGCGCTGTGCTGCTGGGAGCATCTGCAGCCGCTGTCGAAATACGCGATGTACGCCCAGAACGAGCAAGTGCATGTCGCGGCCTGGCCGAGCTTCTCGCTCTACGATCCCTTTGCGCCGGCGCTCGGTGCCGAGGTCAACAACGCCGCCTCGCGAGTCTATGCGGTGGAAGGCTCGTGCTTCGTGCTCGCGCCTTGCGCGACGGTGTCGCAGGCGATGATCGACGAGCTCTGTGACCGGCCGGACAAGCATGCGCTGCTGCATGCCGGCGGCGGCTTTGCCGCGATCTACGGCCCCGACGGCAGCCAGATCGGCGACAAGCTGGCGCCGGACCAGGAGGGCCTCCTGATCGCCGAGATCGATCTCGGCGCCATCGGGGTCGCCAAGAACGCCGCCGACCCCGCCGGGCACTATTCGCGGCCCGACGTGACGCGGCTCCTGCTCAACAAGAAGCCCTACAAGCGCGTCGAGCAGTTCGCACTTCCGGTCGACACCGTCGACCCCACGGAGATCGCCGCGGCGGCGAGTTGAGCAACGCAACGAGGGGAGGGCATGGCCATGGAATCTGCAATTCCCGCGTACCTCGAAACGACACGCACGCGCCACAAGCGCGTGCCCGATGATTACCAGCCGCCATATCCATCCTTCGTGGCGCGCTACCAGCCGGCGGTGAACCGCGTCGTGATGGCCTATTTCGGCGTGCAATATCGCAGCGAGGCGCCGTCGCTGCGCGGGAGGCACTCGCCGACATCGCCGGTCTGTTCGCGGGCGAGGGCGGTCCCTCACATTGGGACCGCGCACATTATGTCGACCAGTCTGGCCATGCGAATATCGTGTCGGTGGCCTACTGGAGCGACGTCGTGCGCTTCGATGCCTGGTTCACGCCGGCGCGTGAGGCGTGGACCGGCGAGGCCCGCGAGGGCATCGGTACCTTCATTGAAGTTCTGCGTCCCACGGTCGCGCGGCACGAGACGCTGTTCTCCTCACCCGACCGGCCCGAGGGTGTCGCCGTCATTGCGGACGGCATGAGCGGCGAGGTGCAGGAGCACGCTTATTGGGGCGGCATGCGCGATCGCATTCCGCTGTCGCAGACCGATCCGATGTCGCCGGGCGGCGCGCCCGAGCTGATCCGCGACGGCGCGCGGCTGCGGGTGAAAGCGCACGACAATCTCTGCCTGATCCGTTCCGGACAGGATTGGAGCGACACCGAGGCATCGGAACGAAAGCTCTATCTCGACGACGTCGAGCCGGTGCTGCGCGAGGGCATGGATTTTCTGCGCGACGACGGCCTCGCGATCGGCTGCTATGCCAACCGCTACATGCAGGTGCTCGTCGCCGACGGCAGCGTCAGCGAAAAATCCTACGGCCAGAGCTGGTGGAAGAGCCTCGCCGCGCTGGAGCGCTGGGCGGAGTCGCATCCGACCCATGTCAGGATCTTTGGTGCGGCGATGAAGTATCTCTCGACGCTGGGGCCGTCAGCAAAGCTGCGGCTCTATCACGAGGTCACGGTGGCGGCCGCGGACGAGCAGTTCTTCGAATATCTGAACTGTCACGCCAAGACGGGGATGCTTGCGGCGGTCGAGACTGTGACCGCCTAAAGCGCGATGAGATTTGGACGAATCGTCATCGCGCTTTAGGTTGTTGTTTGAGCATGATCTTTTCGGAAAACCGCTGCGCACTTTTCCGGATCATGCTTTAGCCCCCACAATGGCCGAGCAGCTCGGGATGCGCGGCGCAGATGTGATGGGCGCCGGCGTCCCGCAACTCGGCCTCGCTGCCATAGCCGTAGAGCACACCGATCGCGGTCATGCCGTTGGTCCTTGCGCCGACGACGTCATGGCTGCGGTCGCCGATCATGATTGCAGTGGCTGGATCGACCCTGGCCTCGTCGAGCGCGTAGCGCAGCAGGTCGCGCTTGTCGACGCGGGTGCCGTCGAGCTCGGAGCCGAACACGCGCTCGAAATACGGCTTCAGGCCGAAATGATCGACGATGCGGGTGGCGTAGACCGCGGGCTTGCTGGTGGCCACGAACATGCGCTGGTTGGTCGCGGCAACCGTCGTCAAGGTGTCGACGATGCCGGCATAGGCCTCGTTCTCGAACAGGCCGATATCGCTAAAGCGTTCGCGGTAGAGCAGCAGCGCCCGGTCCGCGAGTTCCGCGCTGCCCGCGAGCTTCTGCAGGCTGGCGTGCAGCGGCGGGCCGATGCACCAGGTCAGCTCGTCCTCGCTCGGTACCGGCAGGCTCAGCCGCTCCAGCGCGTACTGGATCGAGCGGGTGATCCCGGGCTTCGGGTTGGTCAGCGTGCCGTCGAGATCGAAATAGATTGTGGCCATCAGGGCGGAACCGGCTTGGATGTTTCCGCCCGTTGCTATTCGGCTGGGCTCTCAAGTCAAGAGCCAAGGCGTCATTGCTGCCGGGCCCATTCGACGATCCCCGCGGCATCGGTCCCGGCCTGGGCCTCCCAGGCGGCGATCGTGCTTGTTGCGGCATTGCGCAGGGCCGCGACGAGGGATTGCGGCGCGGGCTCGGCGATGTTGACGCCGTTCTCGCGCATGCGTGCGTAATTCTCGGCGGTGCGATGGGCGAGCAGGGCGAACTGGCTCTGCTCGGTCTCGGCTGCGGCCGCCATCACTTCGCGCTGCATCGGTTCCGACAGCGCGGCAAACGCCTCGGTGCGGACGAAGGCGATCGACACCGGCATCGCGTAATTGATGGCGGTGAAATGCGGCAGAAAGTCCCAGAGCTTTCGCCCCGCGCCGCCATCGCCGGAGGTGAGGAACGCGTTCAGTTGATGGTCCTTCAGGCCGGCCAGCGCCTTGTCCATCGGCAGGAACTGCGCGTTGGCGCCGGCCGTGCGCATCACCGCGCTGGAATTGGCGTCGTAGGCCCGCAGGTTCAGCTTCGGCAAATCGTCGGCACCCGCGAGCGCCTGCTCCGACCAGAGACCCGTTGCCGGCCAGATCGTCAGATACAGCAGCTTGAGACCGCGGTCCGCGAAAGCCCTCTCGTAGAGCGGGCGGGCCCGCGCATTGGTGGCGCGGGCAAGGTCTACTGATTGGACCAGAAAGGGCAGAGTGGAGAGACCGAGCACGGGGTCGATGCCGGACAGCGCGCCGGCAAAGGCATCGCCGCCGGCGATCCGGCCGTCCAGCGCCGCGCGCGGCATTTCGCCCGAGTTGATCTTGAGCTCATTGTCGAAGGAATTGGCCACGGTCACGAAACCGTTTGTGCGCGCGGCGACGCGATCGGCGAAAGTGGAAAGGCCGATCCCGGAAATGTTGTTTTGCGGATATTCCGTGGTCATCCGCCAGTTGACTTGCGCGGTGGCCGGCAGGGCGGACAGGATGAGGGCGGCGAGGGCAAGGATCGCGCGGATCCCTGTGGCGGAGAAGCGCATTGGGAGAAGCAGGTCAGGCAGCATATATTGGCAACTCGTCGAACCATGGCACGATGCCACAACATGGCACATCATCTTGTCGCATGCCGCGACGCCCTGCGCCACGGCGTTGCTTGGGCAGTGTTGGCGCGAATTGCGTCACTCCTCGCTGCCGTATGGCTCGTCTCAACGACGGAGGCCGCGGCATGGGACAGCTCGCCCGCGAAGACTGACGTCGCCGTTCCCAGCGTCGAGGAGCTCGCGATCGGGCCGCCAAAGCCCGCCGATGCGCGCGAGAGCGATACGCGGGAATCGATCTGCCTGATCGTGGAGGCGGCGGCCCGCGATGCCAACCTGCCGCTGGAATTCTTCGCCCGCGTGATCTGGCAGGAAAGCCGCTTCCAGGCCGATGCTGTCGGGCCGATGACGCGCAGCGGCGAGCATGCGCAGGGGATCGCGCAGTTCATGCCGGGCACCGCCAGCGAGCGCGGGCTGCTCAATCCATTCAACCCGGTTCAGGCCTTGCCGAAGTCGGCCGAATTTCTGAACGAGCTGCGCAACCAGTTCGGCAATCTCGGCCTTGCCGCGGCGGCCTATAACGCCGGCCCGCGCCGTGTGCAGGAATGGCTCGCCGGCACCGGCCCGATGCCCGCGCAGACCCGCAACTACGTCTATGCCATCACGGGTACGAGCGTCGACGCATGGGCCAAGGCTGGCAGCACCGGCAAGGGGCCGCCGAGCTCGCCGCTGACAAGCTGCCGCGAGCTGATGGCGCTGTTGAAGCGCGCGCCGAATCCGTTCGTCGCCGAGCTCGAGCAGCATGTCGAGCTTGCCGCCGCAAAAATCTGGGGCGTTCAGCTCGCCGCCGGCTTCGACCGCAACAAGGCGCTGGCGATGTACTCGCGCGCCGTCACGCGCCTCAGTGCCGTGATCGGAGAGCGCGATCCCAGCCTGCTGAGTTCGGTCGTGCGCAGTCGCGGTTCGCACACGTTCTACCAGGTGCGCATCGGCGCCGACACGCGCCCCGAGGCGGACGATCTCTGCAACCGCATCCGCAAAGCGGGCGGCGCCTGTTTCGTGCTGAAGAACCGGGGCGTGAGCGGGTAGGGTCCTCACGCGCATGCCAGCCCCGCCGCGCGCTTCCTTGACGCGGACCGCTGCATTGCCCGTTATGCAGGCACGATTCTGCAACCTCAGCCGGCCTTCCCGTGGCGCTCCCTCCGCTCGATTCCCCTCAATGGCAAAGTCCCTTGCGCGCCTTCGGCTGGGGGCTGCGCTCGATCACGCAGACGATCCTCACGCTCGTCCTGTTTGCGACCTATCTCGGCATCGGCGCGCTGGCCCATGACACCCATTTCAGCCTGCTCTGGGCGCTCTGCTCGACCCTGTTCGTCTGGGCAGGCCCGGCGCAGATCATTTTGATCACCACGCTCGGCTCGGGCGCCACCATCATCCAGTCGGCGATCGCGGTGACTGTTAGCGCCATCCGCCTGTTTCCGATGGTGGTCTCGGTGCTGCCGCTGATGCGCACGCCGACGACCAAGCGGCGCGAGCTGTTCTTCGCGGCGCATCTCACCGCCGTGACACTGTGGGTCGAGTGCCATCGCTTCCTGCCGCTTGTGCCGCGCGAGCGGCGCATCGCCTTCGTCAACGGGCTTGGCTTCGGCCTGGTCTCGGTGTGCCTCACCGCCAACACGGTCGGTTATTTCCTCGCCGCCAACCTGACGCAGACGCTTGGTGCTGCGATCCTGATGCTGACGCCGCTGTCGTTCCTGTTCTCGACCGCGCGCAACAGCCGCGAGGTCGCCGACGTCGTCGCGCTGACGCTCGGCGTTTTGCTCTATCCGCTGGCCGCGAGGATGAACTCCGGTCTCGACATCCTCGTCAGCGGCCTCGTGGCCGGCACGATCGCCTATGGCGTGCATTGGTGGCGCGAGGTGCGCGCATGAGCTACGCGCAGCTCATCGGTGACTGGCATGCGCTCGTGGTGCTGTTCGTTGCCGGCGTTGTTCCCAACCAGATATGGCGCATGCTGGGTCTGTGGTTCGGTGGCGGCATCGACGAGGGCTCCGAGCTGCTGGTCTGGGTGAGGGCGGTCGCGACCGCCATCCTCGCCGGTGTCATCGCCCAGATCGTGGTCCAGCCGCCGGGGGCGCTGGCCAGTGTGCCGGATGCCCTGCGCTACGGCGCGGTGGCCGCGGGCCTCGTCGTCTTCCTGCTGACCCGCCGCTCGATTTTCGCCGGCGTGGTGACCGGCGAGGTCTTCATGCTGGCCGGCAAGTGGTGGTTGGGCTAAAACCACCGGCGAACAGCAAGGAACTGGAAATATGGTTCGCGAAAACGAGCTCCGCGAGGGCGAGGTCGCCATCGAGCTGCCGCCTGTGGAAGACGCCGGCCTCGTCTTCATCGGTCGCATCCGCACGCCCTGGACCTCACGGCTGGAGACGCCGCGGCAGGGGCGTCAGGACGGCCCGATCTGCCGCCTCGAGATCTTCGAGCCGTTCGTGCCGGCCATCAAGGGCGTCGATTTCTACAGCAATCTCGAAGTGCTCTATTGGCTCGACAGGTCGCGCCGCGACATCGTGCTGCAAAGCCCCAAGAACAACGAGAAGACCCGCGGCACGTTTTCGCTGCGCTCGCCGGTGCGGCCCAACCCGATCGGCACGTCGATCGTGAAGCTGGTCGGCATCGAGGGCAATGCCATTCTGGTGCGCGGGCTCGATTGCATCGATAACACGCCGCTGATCGATATCAAGCCCGACCGTTGCGAGTTCACGCCATTGGCGGCACCGCAAGCAGGGGATTTTCAGACGGAGTGAGTTCTCTCTACGCCGTCATTGCGAGGAGCAAAGCGACGAAGCAATCCAGACTGTCTCCGCGGAAAGAGTCTGGATTGCTTCGCTTCGCTCGCAATGACGATGTGGAGGCAGCTAGCCCGCCTTCAGCGCCGCGATCAGCTTGGTCGCGTTCTCTTCGAGCACCTTGACGTCTTCCTTGCGGCTCGCGGGCGGCAGCATCGCGATGCCGTCATGGCGCGGCATCACGTGCATGTGGAGATGAAACACGACCTGTCCACCGGCGGGCTCGTTGAACTGCTGCACGGTGATGCCGTCGGCCTTGAACGCCTTCATTGCTGCGATCGCGATCTTCTTCGCGCCGCGGGCGACATGGGCGTAATCATCAGGCGCGACGTCGAGGATGTTGCGGGCAGGGGCCTTTGGGATCACCAGCGTGTGGCCGGGCACGCGCGGCATGATGTCGAGGAAAGCGAAGACGTGCTCGTCCTCGTAGACCTTGTGGCAGGGCAGCTCGCCGCGCAGGATCTTTGCGAAGATGTTGTTGGTGTCGTAGGCAGTCATGGCGGCGGCTCCCAAGAACTTTGAGCTTAGAATTTCGCGCTTACTGTCACCAGCGATGGCAAACCGTCAAGGCGCCTCGTCGATGCCTTTGCGGAACGGGCCGAGCTCGGCGAGCTCTCGTCCTGCCTCGGCGACATAGGCGCGCTCGCGCTTGAGGTAATCGTCGATGGCGCGGCGCAGGCCGGGATCGGCGATGAAGTGGGCGGAATGGGTCGTCCGCGGCAGGTAGCCGCGCGCGATCTTGTGCTCTCCTTGCGCGCCGGCCTCGACATGGGTGAGGCCGTGCTTGATGGCGAAATCGATCGCCTGATAGTAGCAGACCTCGAAATGCAGGAACGGATGATGCTCGACCGCGCCCCAGTTGCGGCCGAACAGCGTGTCCGAGCCGATGAAGTTGATTGCGCCTGCGATCCAGCGGTCGTTGCGGCGGGCCATCACCAGCAGCACGTCCTCGCTCATGGTCTCGCCGATCAGCGAGAAGAACTCGCGTGTGAGGTAAGGCCGGCCCCATTTGCGCGAGCCGGTCTCCATGTAGAACATGAAGAACGCGTCCCAGGCGTCTTCGGTGATGTCCTTGCCGGTGAGCCAGTGGATGGTGATGCCCGCGGCGAGCGCATCGCGCCGCTCGCGCTTGATCGATTTGCGGTGGCGCGAGTTCAGCGTCGCCAGGAAATCGTCGAAGGTGGCAAAGCGCTCGTTGCGCCAGTGGAACTGCTGGTCGGTGCGCTGCAGGAAGCCATGCTGGGCAAGCAGCTTCCACTCCGCCTCGCGGGCGAAGGTGACGTGCACCGAGGAGGCCTTGCTGACGCCGCACAGCGCCACCAGCCCGCTCGCCAGTGTCTCGGTGATGCGCTCGCGGTCGACACCGTCGCGGACCAGCAGCCGCGGCCCTGTGGCCGGCGTGAAGGGAACCGAGACCTGCAGCTTCGGGTAATACCGTCCACCGGCGCGCTCATAGGCGTCCGCCCAGCCGCGGTCGAAGACGTATTCGCCCTGCGAGTGCGATTTCAGATAGCAGGGCACGACGCCGGCGACGCGGCCGTCGATCTTGGCCACGAGATGCCGCGCTCCCCAACCGGTGCGGATCGTCGCCGAACCCGATTTCTCAACGGCCGAGAGAAAGGCGTGCGAGACGAACGGGTTATAGGCGGGTTTTAAGAGGCCGAGGGAATCGCCTGCAAGGGCGGATGAGGTCCCGTTGCCCGCCCCAGTGCAGCGGCCGCCGGGGTTGGCGCAGGCGTCCCAATCTTCAGCCGACACTTCGCCAATGGAGGGGACCGCCTCGAGCGTGATTTCAGATGATGCCATCGCGCCCAAGATCGTGCATCGCAGCAGGGACTTCAAGGGGCGGGAACTGCAGGTCAGGCGGCCGCCACCGTCTCCGTCCGTCATTGCGAGGAGCCCTTGCGACGAAGTCCAGAGTCTCTCCCTGGAGGGATCCTGGATTGCTTCGCTGCGCTCGCAATGACGATGGGATGCAGTTCGGCCCTACGGCACGAACCCCTCAAAGATCATCTGATCCGCATATTGCCCGACCCGCGTGCGCTGCTCCGGTGTGCGGACGGTCCAGCCGAGCATGGCGCAGCCGAACACGTTGCGGGCGATCCAGGGGGCGGGGGCTGGCAAATGGTCGACCTTGAAGGCGACGAAATGCGGCTGGGTCTGAAAGCCGTGGCGCAGGTACAGCATGCTGTCGCGCTGCGGCTGGGTCAGGTAGGCCCAGTATTCGTCCTCATAGCTCCGCTGCGCGACGATGCCGCGCGGACGGTTGGGCAACAGCTCGCGCAGCGCCAGCACCTGGTCGGGATCGAAGGACATGCCGACGGCCGGGCCCTGATAGGACGACAGCACCTCGGCCATCCGCTTCACCAGCTTGCGGTCGCCGCCAAAATGGCTCTTCACCTCGATCACCAGCGGCACGCGGCCGGCGACCATGGCGCAGAGGTCGGACAGCGACATCATCCGCTCGTCGGTATCCCTGAACTTGACGGCTCTCAGCTCCGCCGCGGTCTTCGAGACCACCTCGCCGGTCGCCTCGGTGAGGCGGCCGAGCGCATGGTCGTGATGGATCATCGCCTCGCCGTCGGCGGAGAGCTGGATGTCCACCTCGATCGAGAAGTTGCCAGCGATGGCAGCCTGCACCGCGCCCGGCATGTTCTCGACGATGCCGCGGGAGATGTCGTGCAGGCCGCGATGAGCGACCGGCCGGGCTGTCAGCCAATCCGGAGCGCGCATCAGCCTCAGGCGACCTCGAACACGCCTTCGACCTCGACCGCGGCATCCGCAGGCAGCGAGGCGACGCCGACGGTGGTGCGGGCATGGCGGCCCTTGTCACCGAAGGCGGCGACCATCAGGTCGGAGGCGCCGTTCAGCACCTTCGGCCCGTCCAGGAAGTCCGGCGCCGAGTTGATGAAGCCACCGAGACGGACCACGCGCACGACCTTGTCGAGGTCGCCGAGGGCCGCTTTGACCTGGGCCAGCAGGTTGACCGCGCAGCCGCGCGCCGCCGCAGCACCGTCCTCGATCGAGACGCCGGCGCCAAGCTTGCCCTTGGCGATCAGCTTGCCGGCGGGGTCGAAGCAGACCTGGCCGGAGACGAACAGCAGGTTGCCGGTGCGCACGAACGGCACGTAGTTGGCCACGGGGGTGGGGGCCTCGTGCAGCTTGATGCCCTGTTCCGCCAGTTTCTGCTCGACCGTGCCCGCCATGTTCGACCTCGTTGTCCAAAAAATCATCTGTCCCGGCTTTGGCGGCCGGGCGCGCCCTGTTTCGCCCATCGTGCCGCCACATGCAAGCAACCGGAGGGGGCCCTATTTTGTTGAGGAAGGGCAGGCGGTTCAAAGCGTGGGCCGCAACTTTACGTGAAACAGCCTCAGTTGCGACGCAATGGAACGGTCATTAAACTGTCGAATCTGCGCTTTTCCCACGGACGCATCCTCAAGGACCAGACATGGTGCACCTTTTCCGGACTTCGCTCGGTGTGATGGCGCTCGCGGCGGCCGCTTTTGGCCCGGCTGATATGGCGCAGGCGGCCAGCGGTCCATTCCTCGCGCATCAGGCGCTCTATGACCTCAGCCTGGTCAAATCGCGCTCCAATTCGGTCAACAGCGCTCGAGGCCGCATCCTCTACAATTTCACCGGAAGCTCCTGCGAGGGTTACACCTCCGAATTCCGCCAGGTCTCCGAGCTCGACAGCGGCGAGGGCAAGATCACGCTCAGCGACCTCCGCTCCAATTCGTGGGAGGACGCGGCGGGAAAGAGCTATCGCTTCAAGATCGAGACGCGGATGAACGAGGCCGACGCGGGCCGCGTCGACGGATCGGCCGAGCGCGACGGCGACCACATCAACGTCAAGCTGAAGCTACCGGCGCCGAAGAGCTTCACACTCGACGGCAAGGTCGTGTTCCCGACCGAGCAGATCCAGCGCATCATCGCCGCCGCCAAGGACGGCAAGTCGCTGCTCGAGCTGTCGGTCTATGACGGCTCCGACGATGGCCAGAAGGTCTACAACACGCTGACCGTGATCGGCCAGCCGATCCCCGTAGAGCGCGCCACCTCGTCAGATCCGTCGACCACGGACGAGCACATGAAGTCGCTGAAGCGCTGGCCCGTCACCGTCAGCTATTTCGACCGCGAGGCCCAGCAGAAGGAAGGCGAGCAGACGCCTGTCTATGCGATGGCGTTCGAGCTCTACGAGAACGGCGTCTCGCGCCAGCTCGTGCTCGACTACAACGATTTTGTGATCTCCGGCGCGATGGGCAAGTTCGACGTCAAGGACAGCAAGCCCTGCAATTGAGGGGCGCGCGCTCTCCGTCGTCATTGCGAGCCAACGGGTCCGCGCGTAGCGCGGCCCGATGACAGGCTCCGCGAAGCAATCCAGAATCCCTCCGCGGAAGCAGTCTGGATTGCTTCGTCGCTTTGCTCCTCGCAATGACGGCTAGCTCTCGGCGCGCTCTCCAGCTACGCTCCCACCAACCACAAACTCCGGGAGCCAGCCCATGCCCAAGCTCGATCATCTCCGTCCCAGCGGCCTGCATCACAATCCCGCTTATTCCCACGTCGTCACCGCCACCGGTGCGCGCACCATCTACATCTCCGGTCAGGTGTCGACCGACGAGGAGGGGCGGATCGTGGGTGAGGGCGATCTCGCCGCCCAGACCACGCAGGTGATGCAGAATCTCGGCCACGCGCTGAAGGCGGCCGGTGCGACCTACGCCAACATCGTCAAGATCACGACCTTCGTGGTCGGCTACAAGCCCGAGCTGCGCCCGATCATCGGCAAGGCCCGCTCGGCCTTCTTTGAAGGCATGGAGCCGCCGGCCTCGACGCTCGTCGGCGTCTCCGCGCTCGCCGCGCCGGAATGGCTGATCGAGATCGAGGCGATCGCGGTCGCGGATTGAGGTGTTGCAGGGAATGACTTCGCAGAATTTTATTCGGATCGCGGCTGCGTTGATGAGCAGGAGCGATGGACGCGTCCTGCTCGTCAGGAAGCGGGCCACTGAAGCTTTCATGCAGCCGGGCGGGAAGATCGAGGCCGGCGAGCACCCGGAGGTCGCCCTGAGGCGGGAATTGTCCGAGGAGCTCGGGATCGAGGTCGGTCCGAACGAGATGACCTATGTCGGACGCTACACCGCGCCTGCGGCGCATGAGCCCGGCCGGCAGGTCGATGCGGAAATCTTTCGCGTCGCGATCGCGCACTCGGTCAGTCCCGGCGCCGAGATCGAGGAGATTCTCTGGCTGGATCCGAATGCACCGGGATCGGTGAAGCTCGCGCCGCTCACGCGCGACAAGCTGCTTCCGCTGTGCGCGCGTCCGTAGCCCCGATGGAGCGATGGATTAATCTTGGCTCGCCTCTGATATATCCTGGAGAGCAGCCATCGCATCTTCGACCTTGTCGGACGGTACGAAGAGATGGTCGTGGTGGAAGGCTGAAACGGCGTTCACACTGATGCCGACGTCAGCCAGATGCGTGGTGATGGCCGCAAGAAAGCCCACCGCATCGAGCGCGGAGTGAACTGCCAGGGTAATCAGGCGCGAGGGGAATGCGTAACGCAGGCCCGCTGCTTCGGCCTCTTCGCGCAAAACGATGAGCGTAGTTCCTTCCTGCTCGCGGAACGTCAGCAACGGGCTAAGTCCTGCGGGAATGCTCTGCCTTGCCGCGATCGTGCAGAACACGAAGATGCCCGGTCGCAGATCCGGTTTCATGTCTCTCAGCAGCACGTCGATATCGCGTTCGGCTGTCATCATTCCTCCGCCCTCTCAGGCCCGTCATACGCGATGCCGCGGATCACCGCGGCGCTGCCGAACTTCTTGCGAAGGCTGTCCACCGCGCGCTCGGCGTGGGCGGCGCGGCGGTCGAGCATGTCGGTGTCGTCGGCCGCCGAGCCCTCGCGCAGCGCGCTGACGCCGGCGCCCATCAGGCGGAAGGCGGTGCCGTCGATTTCCTTCGCCAGCATCTCCCGGCAGATCGAGAAGATCTTTGCGGCGAGCTGGGTCGGGGCCGCGATCGACTGCGAGCGGGTGCGCTGGCGGAAATCGGCGGTCTTCAGTTTTAGCGTCACGGTCGAGCCGGCAAGCTCGCTGCTCTTGAGGCGCGACGACGTCTTCTCGCACAGCCGCCACAGGATCTTCTCGAGCGTCGCGAAATCGCGGATGTCGGTCTCGAAGGTGGTTTCGCTGGAGATCGTCTTGGCGCCGCGATCGGGCTCGACGCGGCGGTCGTCGATGCCGCGGGCGAGCCGCCACAGCCTGCGGCCGTCACTCGGAAACTGCCGCATCATCTCGATCTCGTCGGCCTTCTGCAGGTCGGCGATGATGCGGAAGCCGCGCTGCACCAGGCGCTCCTGCGTGGCCGGTCCGACGCCGAAGATGAAGCCGACCGGCCTCGAAGCCAGCATCACGCGCGCTTCCTCCTGATCGAGCGCGGCAAAGCCGCGCGGCTTGTCGAGGTCGGAGGCGATCTTGGCCAGGAACTTGTTGCAGGAGAGGCCAACGGAAACGCTGATGCCGACGTCGCGCTCGATGTCGCGGGCAAAGCGCGCCAGCACTTTTGCCGGGATCATACCGTGCACCCGCTCGGTGCCGGACAGATCGAGGAAGGCCTCGTCGATCGAGAGCGGCTCGACCAGTGGCGTCAGCGCCTGCATGGCCTGCCGTACTTCACGGCCGACGCGGACGTATTTCGCCATGTCGGGCGGGATCACGGTCGCATGCGGGCAGGCTTCCAGCGCCTTGAACATCGGCATGGCCGATCGCACGCCGTAGGTGCGCGCGATGTAGCAGGCCGCCGACACAACGCCGCGTTTTCCCCCGCCGATGATGACGGGCTTGTCGGCGATGTCAGGATTGTCGCGCTTCTCGACCGTGGCGTAGAAGGCGTCGCAGTCGATATGGGCGATGGTCAGCGAGGCGAGCGCCCGGTGGCGGACCAGGCGAGGGGAACCGCAGGCGGAACAGCGCCGCACCCCCATATCCAGATCGGCCGAACAATCCCGGCAGAAGCAGCGAGGCCCGGCCGGGTCGGGCGCGGTCACGGCACGTCGCGCTCCCAATTGGGATCGCCCAGCGCGTCGCCGAGGACCTGCCGCGCCGCAGCAACGTTGGTTGGATGCAGCTCCGAGGCGCTCGCAAAGGCCTTCACGGTGTCGTCATCGCGCAGCACGAAATCGAGCACGCTGAGGAGGAAATTGGGGTCCGAGGCGGCATTGCGCAGGGTCTCCGGACCGACCCCTGTCTCAGCCAGAAACAGGCCCAGCCGCCCGGGCTCGCCGGCAACGAAGGACAGCGCCTGAATCGCAACGATTTCAGCGACTTCGCGAGGGTTGTGAACAGGCTTTTTCAAGGGTCCGGTTTGCCTTTCCGTTAACTTTCGGTGTCTACTTTGAAACCATCATGCCCGAGTCTCAAGACCGCCGACAAGCAACTGGAAACCACATCGCAGAAAGTCGGGCCTCGGGTTTAACGAAACTAGAGCGAATCTGCGGCTAGTTTGAATCCAGTTTTCGAAGCGCCGGAAAGAGGCGCCTGAGGCGTCACATGTATCGGTCTTTGGGACCAAACAGGAGGGCGGGATGGCTAAGACCGTCCTGATCGTGGAAGACAACGAGCTCAACATGAAGCTCTTCCGCGACCTGTTGGAGGCGCACGGCTACCAGACCTCCGGCACCAGCAACGGATATGAGGCGCTCGACCTCGTTCGCAAGATGCGGCCCGACCTTGTGCTGATGGATATCCAGCTGCCGCAGGTGTCGGGCCTCGAAGTCACGCGCTGGATCAAGGACGATCCGGAGCTGCGTGCCATTCCCGTCGTCGCGGTGACCGCGTTCGCGATGAAGGGCGACGAAGAGCGCATCCGCGAGGGCGGCTGCGAAGCCTATTTGTCCAAGCCGATCTCGGTCGGCAAGTTCATTGAGACGGTCCGGCGTTTTATCGGATAGGAAGTGAGTTCACAGTGTCCGCGCGTATCCTGGTTGTCGATGACGTTCCTGCCAACGTCAAACTCCTCGAAGCCCGCCTGTCCGCCGAATATTTCGACGTGATGACGGCCTCGAACGGCACCGAGGCGCTGGCGATCTGCCGCCGCGCCGAATGCGACATCATCCTGCTCGACGTGATGATGCCGGACATGGATGGCTTTGAAGTCTGCCGCCGCATCAAGACCGATCCGGCGACGCACCACATTCCCGTCGTCATGGTCACGGCGCTCGACAGCCCCGCGGACCGCAACCGTGGTCTGGAAGCCGGCGCCGACGACTTCCTCACAAAACCCGTCTCCGACGTCGTGCTGATCGCGCGCGTGCGCTCGCTGACGCGGCTGAAGATGATGACCGATGAGCTGCGCATGCGCGCCATCACCTCGCTCGAGATCGGCATGCAGGCGCCCGAGCGCAGCGCCGTCGCCGACACCGGCAAGGGCGGCCGCATCCTGCTGGTCGACGACCGCCAGTCCTCCTATGAGCGGCTGGCGACGATCCTCGCCGCCGAGCACACCATTGACGTCGAGCCGAACCCGACCGAAGCGTTGTTCCACGCCGCCGAGGGTAATTACGACCTGCTGATCGTCTCGCTCGACCTCAACAATTTCGATGGCCTCAGGCTCTGCAGCCAGGCGCGCTCGCTGGAGCGCACGCGCCATGTGCCGATCCTGGCGATCGCCGACCCCGAGAACTCGACGCGGCTGCTCCGCGGCCTCGAGATCGGCGTCAACGACTATCTGCTGCGCCCGATCGACAAGACCGAGCTCCTCGCGCGCGCCCGCACCCAGATCCGCCGCCGCCGCTACACCGATCACCTGCGCGACAACGTGCAGAACTCGATCGAGATGGCGATCACCGACGCGCTCACCGGCCTGCACAATCGCCGCTACATGGAGAGCCATCTGGCAACGCTCGCCGATCAGGCCTCGACACGCGGCAAGCCGCTGGCGCTGATGATTTTGGACATCGACTACTTCAAGTCGATCAACGACAATTACGGCCACGACGCCGGCGACGACGTCCTGCGCGAATTCGCCGTGCGCGTGCGCAAGTCGATCCGCGGCATCGACTTGGCCTGCCGCTACGGCGGCGAGGAGTTCGTGATCGTGATGCCGGAGACCGACCTGCATGTCGCCGGCATGGTCGCCGAGCGCCTGCGCCGCTCGATCGCGGGCGAGCCGTTTGCGATCCACAAGGGCGCCAAGCGCATCGAGGTCACGATCTCGATCGGCCTCACCACGCTGGAGCAGAAAGGCGAGGCCGTCGCCGACGTCCTCAAGCGCGCCGACACGGCGCTGTACCGCGCCAAGCACGACGGGCGCAACCGGGTGGTGTCGCAGGCGGCGTGAGGGCTGCCGCGGCACAAAACTGCGAAAACAACCCCATGCACAGTAGCCGGCGTTAGTCGGATCAATGGGTTATGCGGGTGGCAGAAACGGCTTGCGCAGTTGGCGGGCCGTTTGACTCGTCGGGCAAAACAGGAGCATGTTGGGCGGCGGTAGGGCAAACTCCGCTGTCATTCCCCGCGAAGGCGGGGAATCCAGTGCGCCGCGGCGCCTCGGCTCAATCACAATCGTCTCTGGAATACTGGATCACCCGCTTTCGCGGGTGATGACAGCGAGCGATACGGCGACGGCAGTTAGTGTGGCGGGCGCTTGTCTTGCTTCGCGGGCACAGCCGCCGCACCACCCACATCCACCCCCGCATTCCGCAACAGCACCTTCGCCGCTTCCTTCGCGGCGCGCGCCATGGCGGGATCATCACGCACGAGGTCCTGGGCGATGGAGCCGTCGACCAAGAGCACGAGCTGCGTCGCCAGCGCCTCCGCTTCCGCGACGCCGAGCTCGCTCAAGCGGTCGCGAAACCAGACGCGGCGGCTTTCCTTGAAGGCGATCGCGATCTTCTTCACCGCGCGGTCCGCAGGGCCGAGCTCGGCCACCGCATTCACGAACGGGCAGCCGCGAAAGTCTTTTGCCGCAAAGCGCCGCTCCAGCGAATCGAAGGTCGCGAGAATCTGTTCGGCCGGCGGCTTGTCGGAGGGGCGGGCGTGCACGAAGCGGCGTTCGAGATAGGCGGCGATCAGCGCGTCCTTGGAGGGGAAGTGGTTGTAGAGCGTGCGCTTGGAGATGCCGACCTCGGCCGCGATGGTATCGACGCCGATCGCGCGAATGCCTTGCAGATAGAACAGCTTGTCGGCGGTCTCGAGGATCCGCTCCTTCATCGTCTGTGGGTGCGTCGGGGGAGCCATGCGATAGCGCGCGTCCTGTTCGCTTGACAGCGTACGCCTTTCATAGCCTAAGTACACAGGTCTGTGTAACCAAAATCAAACGATATTGCAGACGGCGGCTATTGTGCCGTGCCCCGAGGGAGAACAAAAATGCCCCTGCTGCAGGTGCTGCGCCCGACATTGCCCATCCTGATCGGCGCCTCGATCATGCTGACGCTGAGCATGGGGCTGCGGCAGAGCCTCGGCATCTTCATGCAGCCTTTGACGCATGACATCCACATCTCGATCTCGGATTTCACGCTGGCGCTGGCCGTGCAGAACCTCGCCTGGGGCTTCCTGCAGCCGCTCGCCGGCGCGATGACCGTGCGCTACGGCTTCCGTCCCATCATGATCGTGGGATCGCTGATGTACATCGTCGGCCTCATCCTGATGGCGACCGCGGGTGGTCTCGTCAGCATCATGATCGGCGCCGGCGTGCTGATCGGTACGTCGCTGGCCTGCACGGCCGCGGCGATCGCGATGTCGGTGGCGGCGCGCGCGGTGCCTGCAACGGTGCGCTCCACCGTGCTCGGCATCGTCTCAGGCGCAGGCTCGCTCGGCGCGCTGCTGTCGGCGCCGATCGGGCAGATGCTCAACGAGGGCTTTGGCTGGCGCGTCGGGCTCGCCGGCTTCGTCATCATGTCGGTACTGATGATTCCCGCCGCCTGGTACGCCGGCCGCGTCGACGCCATCCCACTGCCGAAGCCGGCCGCCGACGATATCGGCGATGCCACGGCCGCCTCCGTGACCAGGGCGGCGTTCGGCAACGCCGCCTTCGTGGTGATGACCTGCGCCTATCTCGTCTGCGGCATGCAGCTCGTCTTCCTCACCACGCATCTGCCGTCCTATCTGGCGATCTGCGGCCTCGATCCGATGCTGAGCGCGCAGACGCTCGGCATGATCGGCGGCTTCAATGTGCTGGGCTCGCTGTTCTTCGGCTGGGCCGGCCAGCGCTGGAACAAGCTGGCGCTGCTGGGCGGGATCTACATCCTGCGCTCGCTCGCGCTCGCCTGGTATTTCATGCTGCCGGCGACGTCGTTCTCGACGCTGCTGTTCGGCGCCATCATGGGCTTCCTCTGGATGGGCGTCGGCCCGCTGGTCGCAGGTGCGGTCGCCGAGATGTTCGGCCTGCGCTGGCAGGCGATGATCCAGGGCCTTGCCTTCATGAGCCACCAGATCGGCAGCTTCCTCGGCGCGTACGGAGGAGGGGTGATCTACGACGCGCTCGGCTCCTACACCTTGGCCTGGCGCATCGGCGTCGCGCTGGGGCTAGCCGGCGGCATCATCCAGGTCGCGTTCGCGCTGATCCGGCCGTCACAGCCGCCGGCGCCGGTGTTGCGGGCGGCGTAGCGGGAGCGCGTGATCCCTGGCCTCAGCTTGCGGGCTTTGAGCGGAGGCCGCGCTGTTTGGTCGCGATGGACCGTTTGCGACTCCACGCGGGCCTGGAGCCAATTCTCTTCTCCACTCACGCCGAGATAATTCCAGAAACGGCGGAACACCGGTCCCTGGGGATTGTTGGGTTGATGGAGACAGAATCTTCGTGAGCAGCGGGACAGTCACCATCGCGGCCGGAGCGGCGTAACGCCCGCCTGGTCGCGATCCTGTCCGTCCCCTCATCGGCAAAGACGCACATGAACAGACACAAGCCGACCTATTTCCGCAATTCGCTGGATTTAAGAGATAAGGTGCAGGTCAAGATCCTGCGCAAGCGGCTCAAGCTATCGGATGCGCAGTTTACCAGCGTCGTTCGCAAGTCCGGCAGTTCGATCTCGGCCATCACCAAGGAAGCCTCTACCTTGAAGTGACGAACCGCCGGCCGCCGTCGCCAACATAAATCGTGCGCGCAGCCAATTCGGCTCAGTGCAGGCGGAGTCAGGTCCTGAGCATGAAGATACGTGTCGGCTTCGAAATGATCTACGACTTCCAGCAAGTCACACCGTTGATTGCCGTGGTCGGCACACATTTCACCCGGGCATCCGACATCGTCGTGCCGGATCACCTCGCCACCGAGCCTCCGGTGCCGATCACGCCCTATCGCGACGGCTTCGGAAACTGGTGCAGCCGGTTCGTTGCGCCCGCCGGCCGCATGCGCCTTTTTGCCAACGGTATCGTGCGCGATAGCGGGTTGCCTGATGTGATCGCGCCTTCCGCCACGCAGCACGCGGTGGAAGATCTTCCATCCGACACGATCGTTTACCTGCTTGGCAGCCGCTACTGCGAAACCGATCGCCTTTCCGATGTCGCATGGAAGCTGTTCGAGAAAGCGGCGCCGGGGTGGCCACGAGTCCAGGCGATCTGCGATTTCGTGCACAATCACATCGCGTTTGGCTACGAGCATGCGCGCCCCACCATGACGGCCTGGGAAGCATTCAACGAGGGCAAGGGCGTCTGCCGCGACTATGCGCATCTCGCCATTGCATTCTGTCGCTGCATGAACATTCCAGCGCGCTACTGCACCGGTTATCTCGGTGACATCGGTATCCCGCCGCCCCACGCCCCCGGCGATTTTGCAGGCTGGTTCGAGGCCTATCTCGGCGGCCGCTGGTACACCTTCGATGCGCGCAACAACACTCCGCGAATTGGCCGCGTCCTGATCGCTCAAGGCCGCGATGCGGCGGATGTTCCGATTGTCCAAACCTTCGGACCCAATACGCTTGTCAGCTTCAAAGTGTGGACTGATGAAGTTGTGTAAACTGCCCGCCCCGGGCGATTGGGCGCCGGGCAGTTGAGATTGATCTCGCTAATTGGCTGGGGGGCTGCTAAGCAGTTGGCATCACCGCGCGCTTTCGAGGCTGTTATCGGTGACTGAGAGCGTTGCGCTCCCGCCTTAACCCAAGGGAAGGCGGTCAGATGTCAAACCCCGGCAAACTCGACATTCGTGAGTGGCTCGTACCGCCGTTATTGGTGCCGTTCTTTCTCGTACTGCTGATCGCGGTCGCTGCCGTTTTCTAAAGCGCGATGAGATGAGGATGAGTCGTCGTCGCGCTTTAGGTTGTTGTTTGAGCATGATCTTTTCGGAAAACCGCTGCGCACTTTTCCGGATCATGCTTTAGCGGCAAGTCCGTTCAATCATCGTGCGTCAAAATGCACACCGGGGTGCTGGAGCTGGTTTGAAGCAAAGCGGGAGCCGGAAATGGCAAACACGGCAATCGTCAGGGATGCCTACGGGGTTCCGGCAATCTTCGTTGGTTCGAAAACAGGCCGGGACGATGCGCCCTTTGTTTTCGTGAGGGTCGGAGGTGAGGAGCGCCGGATGCGTTGGTCCGAGTGGGATGCTCTTCCGGCTTGGACCGGCGAGACGCCGTCCTGGGCAAGCAAGAGCAAATAGAGATGGGATATTCAGCATGGAAGTAGTTCGAACAGGCATACGGGCGGCGGCGCTCCTGCTGGCATCGGCGCTGGGCGCATCCGCGGTGGCCGCGGCTCCCGCAGAACCCAATTGCCGTGCCATCGAGAACACCGGCGCTCGCCTTTCCTGTTATGACGCGGCGTTTCCGCCAAAGACCAGGAAGCCCGCGGAAGCCGCCATCGACTCGTCGTCGGGGTACAAGGATCCATTCCTTGCGGAAGAGGCCCGAACCGCTGCAAAGCTGAAGAATATTTGCCGCGGTTGCTGAGGTTCGCCGCGCGCGCGTGCGTGTCCGATCACGTGCGCCCCAATTCAGAGGCAAATTGAATGACGAAAGAGGATGCCAGAGGTCGCCAGGTGCTCCGCCAAAGAAAGCGAGCCCTTCGTTTGGCCGACGCGGTGTTGGATGACAGGGCAGACAGCTCGGCGAGTTCCGGGGAGCACCAGGCGCGAAAGCAGCGCCTGCTCGATGGGCCCACGGAGTTTAGAACGGTCCGCGTCGATCGTTCAAAGAAGACTCCCGGCAATGACGACTGACCGGAGTTTGTCGCTGCTGGCGGGTTGATTCGACAGATCTATGATGGCGCATGGAACATCAGGGTATTGAATACACGGTCGTCCAGACGATCAATCCATCGGGCTGGAAATGGTCGTTCGAGCGAGATGGTCGGTCCCCCAGATGGGGAATCGCCTTCAACCGGGCGGAGGCCATCAGCGCGGCTCAGCGTGCGATCAGCCAATTGCTCAGAGTTCAGCAGCACGAATGATCGGTCAGCCAGCGGCCAACGCTCGGCAATTCGCGAATTGTTCCTGCCAGGAACCGAGATAATGCGCTCGCTATCCTGCAGATAAAGGCGCAGTGTCCCACCACCACCGAGCGGCCCTTAGCATCTATCGGTGGTGTGAACGCAAGTTGCGCTCCCGCTCAACCCCGCAGCGGAGCGCCAAACATGTCGGCTCAACGATCCTCAGACCAGTCATCGACGTTCGAATTCCGCCTCGCGCAAGAGGCGGTCAATCTCCGCCTGCAGGCCAAGGAAATGCCCCTCGGCGTCCGCCGCACGGAGCTCTTGCGAAAAGCCAGGCAGATCGATGTGGCCGGAGAGGTCAACAAATGGCTGACCTCTCCAGGACTACAGCCGCCATCTTGAATTTAGGAATCGTCCTTGCCCGACGTGCTGAACTTCAGCGCGCCACGAGGAGACCAACTGTTATCGGGATTTTACGCTCACCCTCCCGGAGTTGATGACCGCCGCCTGCGCTTCATTTAAGCGGGCGGCGTTTTTGCTTGAGATGGGGAAGCGATTGGATGCGATGTCTGGCGGCCGATCGTGATTTTCACGTGGCCTTTCTTGAAGCGCCGCAGGGAGAGCGGCTTTAGGACGGCGTAGCCTGGGCTGTGCTCGCCAACGTCCAGCCGGGAGGATGAAGCCGCTATCACGCGCCGAACATTGGCAATGGTTGTGGGGCTTGCTATCTTGCACCCTGAGATAGCATTGCAGCTATCCGCATTCAGGAGGACATGATGAAAGCTTCGGTTTTTCTTCTTGCGGGTCTGACCATTCTGTCGATCAGCGCGGCCAACGCTGCTCCCAAAGCCACTGGCGCCCCGACCTCCGAAGTGAAAGTGAGTTCGGTCGCATGCTCCATTTCTGGCGGCGGCTTCGGGACTTATCCGGCAGGCTGCAGAAACGCAGCAAACTTCAAGAGCTACAACGAATGCAAGGAATCCGGCGTCAAGCGCGGCTGGAGACACGAAGATATGGCTTGGTATTGCAGCGGCCTGGGACTGCAATAGCAAGCAAAAGCAAAGCGCGATGATGATTAGGATGAATCATCATCGCGCTTTGGGTTGTTGTTGAGAATGAATTTTCCAACAAAACGCTGCGCACTTTCCTGGACCATGCGTTAGCGTGGACGTCCCGATCGCTTGAGTTCGGCGACGTCGCGCTTCTCTGCAGCCAAGGTGGCCAACTTTTCACCGGCCAACTTCCCTCCGGCGAGCAGGCTGCTGCAATGCCACCGGGCTTCTCGCGTTATCCAGCCCAGGAAGAGTTTGGTGTCCATACACTCTACATAGGTCTTGTAGGTGAGTGTGTCATTGCACGTTGCCGAGACAACTGAATTGATTCCCGCCGAATAGCTGCATCCGACCCAGGGGGCGTTGCCCGTCTTGAAGCTCGTTTCGCAACCACCATTGCAGCTGCTGGCGGATCGTTCCAGCTTGGCGATCTTCCCCAATGTCGAATTCGGGTCCGGCGATGGCGTTCGAGCGGCGGACGATGTCGTTTGGGCGGTTGACGATTTCCCGCGGGATGCCGAAGTGTTTGCTGTCCGCTCCGCTCTATGTGGCTTTGCCATCTGCTTCGGCGCTTCGACCGTGACCGGGGGAAGCGTATCGGCGGAGCCTGTTGGAATTTGCGACGCTGCCGGGCCGGCCAGCAGGACAGTAGACAAGACAGCGACGGCGGACGGCGCGACAAGACTTGGCGACAACCTCATAACAGTCCTCCCAACCCGGAAATGCCGCTCCGGCAAATGCATGATAACATACATTCCGAGTTGAGCAACCTGCGGTTGATATGATGTTTGTCGACGACTCACCATCGACGAGTATTGATCGTGGATCGAGCTTTAGGACGCCGCGCCCTTGACGGGGACGGGCAGGGGAAGGCGCAGGCCCTGAGCCAGTGCTGGGCGCCGCGACGCCGGCTGCCTTTTCGGCAGCTTTCCGAAATGCGCGAGGGTTTGCGTCAGCGTGCCTCTGACGGCTGGCTCGATCTTCGCGCACATGAACCAGCAGACGAGCACGAGCATGCCCAGCGCGATCCATACGGCCGAGGTGGCATCCAGGCCGGCCTCCACCAGCGCGCGAATGAGCGCAGAGCCAATGACGTTGTGCGTGAGATAGAGCGGATAGGTGATCAGTCCGAGCGTTCTCAGATAGGCTGGCGCCTCCGGAGCAGGGATGCCCGCAGAGCGCCTGCTCCGGTTCGCGGCACGGGCAATGAGGAGCACCGCAGCCGCCCAGACCATGATCGGCACGAGAGCTGATTGATCCGCAATGGCGGGGATCGACGTCAAAAAGAAAGAAGCGAAGACGTAGATTTCGGCGGCGCCCGAAAGACAGGTGACGGCAACAGCGACCTGTTCGAGCGCGGTCAATCGTCTGTTCGCCGAAATGAACAGCCAGATCCCCAGCGCAAAGAAGCAGCCATGGGTCAACAGAAAGGCTGCACACGGCACCCGAAACATCAGGATGACCAGATAGGGCAGGTCGGATGGCGTCGTGGAGGACACGACCAGCAGCGCGAGAGCATTGAAGATTGCGCTGTAGATGGTGAGACCGAAGGCCATGTGTCGGAGCGTGATTCTTCTCGTCAGCATCGCGCAAAACACGAGTCCATAAAACGCCGTCTCTGCCGCCAGCGTCCAGTAGACCTCGTCAAGCCATTGACCCGTGACTCCCTTCGGAACCATCAGCATGGCGTGGATGTAGGGCAGAATGAGTTCGGATGCCGGTCCGCTCCCGAAGAGAAGCAAAACGAGGAAGGTCGCGGTGGCGCAAACCCAGACCGCCGGATAAAGCCTGAGCGCGCGGCCAAGCAGAAACTCGCCCGGCGAGGATGTGCTCGCCGAATTCGCGATGACGAAACCGGAAATGACAAAGAAGATTTCAACGCCGACCCAGCCGAACCATGTGAAGGGCGCGGCCGACGGGTAGAGAACATCGGCGGCGACGGTGCGCTCGAAACCCGGGACGCCAATCGAAGCCCAGGCCCAGGACCAGAACATCTGGTGGAAAATCGCAACTCCGAAGGCGGCACCGAAGCGCAGCGGATCCAGCAACGGCAAATGGCTCTTCACGGGAATAAACCAAGTTCATGCAACGATCCCGCCGGAGATATTGAAAGCCTTCACCGGGCTCTTTGAGGTACGTCACACTCGCTCCGCCGCGGTCCAGATGCGCAGGTCGGGGCGTGGAGCATGCAACCCGCTCGTTTTGGTCGAGGGCAGGTCATCGCGGTCGCGAACGTGCAGCGTTCCGGGAGTTTTATGAGTGGTATCAGTAACTTGGTCGTTGTCGCTTGGTCGATCGTCGATTGTTGACGATTGCGCTCGTGCGAGCCGGGGGCGTATGCTTGGGGGCGCTATCGTGCTAGTGCACGTCCGTTTTCTCTCCTGCTGGTGTTGAACAATGTTTGATCGACGTAATCTCATCAAGGGCGCAGGTCTTGCGCTGGCCGCAACGACAACGACGGCCCATGCGGCCAACGACAAGGTCGAGATTCCCAAGGGAATGGGATTCTACCACGATTTCAGTGTCGTCGGCCTGAACAACCTGCCGCCCGCAGAGGGTCTCTACCGGCAGAACCAGCTCGTGAAGGAGCCGTTGATCGTCGGCTATATGCTCTACGCGATGGGCAAGCTGAAGGCCCAGGGGATCAAGCCGGTCAGTGTCTGCGAGCTTTTCTGCGCAGACGCATTTTACTCGTTCATTGCGCGGCGCTTCGGCGCGGATCGCTGCGATGCATTCGACAGCGATCGGGACGGCTATTTGGATCAGGCCCGTATCGTCGCCAAGCTCCTCAACGAGGAGGAGAATGTCGGAATACACAAGGTCGACATGTTCGATATGCCGGCCGACTACCGCGCTTCGGTCGTGGTCAATGCCGGCGGCCTCTACCACGTGGCGGACCCTATGCGCGCGGTCGAAATGTCCTATGCGATGGCCGAGCACTATCTGATCATTCAGACCGTCGTGACGCTCACCACCGAGGACGAGAACTATTTCGAGGCTCCCGCGCCCGGCTGGACCTGGGGCAGCCGGTTTTCGTATGCGTACCTGCATCGGGAACTCCTGAAGCGCGGCTACAAGATCCTGGATACGCAGCGCAACATCTTCCCAGCCAATGATCGGCCGGAAGATCGCGGCAATGCGTTCTTCCTGATTTCCCGCGACTAAAGCGCGATGAGATTTGGATGAATCGTCATCGCGCTTTGGGTTGTTGTTTGAGCATGATCTTTTCGGAAAACCGCTGCGCACTTTTCCGGATCATGCTTTAGTCGGTTCGACGCTTCGCAAGGGGCTCGTCGTAATCCCGCGCGGCGATCAGGCAGGCAGGAGCGAGACTTGCTCCTGCCTGCCTGATCGCCGCGCGTGCCCTTCTGCAGGCTGACGAAGTCGACGTCGCAATCGAGGAGGGAGCCAGCGTACGCAGGGCCATCGATCGGTTGCGATCGTTCCTGTGATCGGGATTGTCGGCCCGGACCAGACCGACGCGGAAACGCGTGCGGGCCTCTACGAGGCTTTATCAATCTTCACCCAGAGTGCACTGCCCAGCTTCGATGCGTTCCTGGCGGCGTATGCCCATGCCGGCAAGCGTGTCGGTGAAAGCGCAAGTGCAAGCAACGCCTGCGTCATCCGCTGCACCTTGCTCCGCGGCAAGCCACGCACGAACTCGCCCACGCTACCGGGCTTCTCCGCCCTGCATAGAAAGCTGTCTGTGATGTCTTGCTGAAGGAATGTCGCGAGATTGAACGGTTCTTGCTCGCACTTGCTCAATTGCAAGCCCTGTCGCCGACATAAGGCCTCGAACGCCGCAATCGTCCACCGGCCAATATGGTTTGGCGGCATGTCCAGGAGCGATCCATGACGCTCCATATAACATGTTCTGACGTCATTGGGGACGGCAATGATGACGGTGCCGTGCGGCTTCAGAAGGTACTTCAATCGAGCGAAAACATCCTCGACTCGATCCATGTGCTCGAAGACCTGAAACATGAAGATGATGTCGAAGGTTTCCTTCAGGGAATCGAAACCGCCTTCTCTCAGATCGACCGAAAAGGTTTTGTAGCCCTTCGATTGCAGTGTGCGGAGCGCCGTCTCGTTGTAGTCCAGGGCATGGATATCGGATGTGTGGAAGAACCTGTCCTTGATGAGATCGAGAAAATAGCCAAATCCCGCCCCGACATCGATGATGGTTTTTCCGGCCGTCGTCATGCCGTTGAGCTCTTCGATCGTCCTTGTGTACTCCCATTTCGTGGTTGGATAAGAGGGGTGCGGCGCGGCCAGATTATAGAAGTCAGCGCCGCCCGCGACGAACGGATCTGCAAAGCCGAATCCGCAATCCGCGCATCTTCGGACATCGCAGGTGTTGCGACCCCAGAGACGTGACAGATAATGCGTCAATTCCCGAAAGCGATCCGGATACTGGCGTGGATTGACGAATGATCGCGAGGCCTGATCTGCAGTCACTTCGAACAATTTCGCAGTTGAAGCATGGCCACATGCGGGACAGGTGCTCATCTGCTGATTTCTCTCAGGGTCTCCGGCCTCGACGAGAATGGTCCAGTACAAATTGCTCTGTCATCATTCAAATGACGGCCCCGAAAGGGATGATCAGTCCCGCAAGAGACCCGTTCATGTTCCTGAACGGCCCGCGACGATCAGGCAGGCAACAGCGTCGCCTGATCGTGCCTTGACCGCGAGGCGGCGACCCGCCCCTCGAGCTCGCGGCGAATGTCGTCCACCACGCTGGCCCAGTCGCCGCGCTTCGGTTGCCTGAACAGACGCATCGACTGATACCACGGGCTGTCATTGCGGTTGAGCAGCCAGCGCCAATCGGGATTGAAAGCGACCATCGTCCAGACCGGAATGCGAAGCGCGCCGGCGAGGTGAACGACGCTGGTGTCGACCGAGATGACGAGATCGAGACAGGACATCAGCGCCGCGGTCTCGATGAAATCGGTGAGGTGCGCCGTGAGGTCGACGAGATCTGGATGTTCGGCGAGGAAGGCCTGGTCCTGATCGCGGACGCCTTTCTGCAGGCTGACGAGCTGGACGTCGCAATCGAGGAGGGGCGCGAGCGCGCACAGGGGCATCGATCGGTTGTGATCGTTCTTGTGGTCGGGATTGCCCGCCCAGACCAGACCGACGCGGAGGCGCGTGCGGCGGCCAAGCCGGTTGTCCCACGCCGTGACGCGCGCAGTCGGCGGCGCAGGAACGTAGCCTTCCGCGAGCGGGATCGTGTCGAGCCGCGTCCCGAACGCGAGCGGCAGCGTTCCAAGCGGGCAGTGCAGGTCGAACGCCGGCGATGACGATCGGCCGACACACTCTGCGACGCCGGTGATACCGCCCAGGAGCTGCTGGATCGGAGGCTCGACCTCCAGGATGACCCTGGCACCGAGCGCGGCCACCATGGGCACGTAGCGGGCGAACTGGATCGCATCGCCCAGTCCCTCGTCGGAGTGAAGCAGGATGGTCTTGCCTGCGAGCGGCTGGTCGCCAAGCCAAAGGGGCTGCGCGAAGCCGCGATCCACCAGGCCGGCGGACGGAAGTTGCCACCGCGCTTCGCGCGCAAGCCAGCCGCGCTCGAAATCTCCGGTCAGGAGCTGCAGCGTCGCCAGATAGAACCGCGCCTGCGGATCGTTCGGGGCGACGGTTAGGGATTTTTGCAGGGTGGCGACAGCTTCATCCAGCAATTGCAGATGCATCAACACCACGGCCTTGTTGTTGAGCACGGCGTGAGAATCCGGGCGAAGCGCCAGCGCCCGATCGAAACAGGCAAAGGCCTGCTCCAGTCGGCCGGATCGCCAATGCAGCAGGCCGAGATTGTTGTGCGTCTCTGGAAGGCGAGGGTCCAGCGCGATGGATTTTTCGTAGTCGGCCGCGGCGTCCTCGAACCGTTTCAGCTCCGAGAGGCAAACGCCGCGCATCTGATACAGGGCTGCGGAGTTTCGATTCAGCTTCTCGGCGAGGTCGAAGCATTCGACGGCTTCCGCATGCCGGCCGAGCTCGAGCAGCAGCATGCCGCAATTGTGCGCGGCCTCCCAATATTGCGGATTCAGCTTGAGCGCCTGCTGCAGATGCCGCGCAGCCTCGTCCCTGTGGCCGAGCTGCCAGAGCAGATTGCCGAGGTGGTTCCAGAGGCCGGCATCATCAGGCTTGAGGGTGAGGGCCTGGCTGTAGCGTTGCCGCGCATCCTCGAGCCGGCCCTGCCGCTCCAGCACCGTGGCGAGGCTCAACAGGTACTCTGCCTTGGGAGCCTTCTGGATCGCGCGGGCGATCCATTCAACGGCGGCGTCGGGCTGCTGCGCGTGAAAGCAGAGCACGCCGAGCAGATGGAGCGCATCAGGATGCTGCTCGTCCAGCGTCAGCGCCTGCTGGCAGCAGAGCTCGGCCTCGGCAATTCGCCCCGATTGAAAATGCGCAAAGCCGGCCTGGCAGATCGCTGCCGGCGTCATCTTTCCGGATTGTTTCGCCGCGACCCGGCGCTCTCTGCGATTCATGAACGGTTGGAAATTGCCGCGCCCCGGGCTGACGACTGAGAGCGGTGGAAGCCGTAGCAGCCTCGCAATCGAAGGCAGCGAGGCTGCTCCTTCTAACCACGCCAGGATTTCGCGAGGCTGGCGGCTAGCGCATCGTCTAGGCTGCAGCGCCTCCGGGAAGGGCCAGCGGCGTCAGCCACACTCCGTCATTGCGAGCGCAGCGAAGCAATCCAGACTGCCGCCGCGGAGGGATTGCTGGATTGCTTCGTCGCAAGAGCTCCTCGCAATGACGACGTGGAGGCAGAGGGGCCAAAATAAAACGGGGCCCTAGAGGGCCCCGCAAAAGTCTTCAGCTCATCCGCGATCTTACTTGATCTTGGCTTCGCGGAATTCGACGTGCTTGCGCGCGACCGGATCGTACTTCTTCTTGACCAGCTTGTCGGTCATGGTCCGCGAATTCTTCTTGGCGACGTAGTAGAAGCCGGTGTCAGCCGAGGACACGAGCTTGACCTTGATGGTGACCGCTTTGGCCATGTTCTGAACCTCAGAATATCAGGGGAATCTGGAGCCGGCCAAACGGCCCGCGTTGGCCGGCAACCTAGCCAGAAACCGCCTGATGTCAAGGTTTCGAAGCGTTTTCGAGCGAAGTGGGCACCGGTTCGCGTCAAGAAAACGCGTCAAAAACAATAATCTAGAGCCCCGATCGGGGCTCTAGGGCGGAAAACCACTCAAATCGGCCCGATCAGGCCTCGAAGAAGCGGTTTTTCGGCCGGGGAAGGCCCAGATTCTCCCTCAAAGTGGCCCCTTCATACTCTTTCCGGAAAATCCCGCGCCGCTGCAGCTCCGGGACCACCTTGTCGACGAAATCGTCGAGACCGGCGGGCAGGAACGGGAACATGATGTTGAAGCCGTCGGAGCCGCGCCCGACCAGCCATTCCTCCATCTGGTCGGCGATGGTTTTGGCCGTGCCGATGAAGGCCAGCCCGCCATAGCCGCCGACGCGCTGGGCGAGCTGGCGCACCGTGAGCTTGTCGCGCCTGGCGAGGTCGACCATGCGCTGGCGGCCGCTCTTGCTGGCATTGGTCTCCGGGATCTCCGGCAATTGGCCATCCGGATCGAAGCCGGAGGCATCGGTGCCGAGGATGACGGACAACGAGGCGATGGCACTGTCGTAATGTACGCGGCTGTCGAGCAGCGCGCGCTTCTCCTTGGCCTCGTCGACGCTGTCGCCGACCACGACGAAGGCGCCGGGCAAAATCTTCAGATGTTCAGGATCGCGGCCGATCTTCTCCATGCGGCCCTTGATGTCGGCATAGAGCTTTTGCCCGTCGGCCAAACTGCCGCCGCCGGTGAACACGGCTTCCGCGGTTTCGGCCGCGAGCTGCTTGCCGTCCTCGGAGGCGCCGGCCTGCACGATCACCGGCCAGCCCTGCACCGGGCGGGCGATGTTGAGGGGGCCGCGCACCTTCAGATATTTGCCGTTGTGGTCGAGCACATGCATCTTCGACGGCTCGAAGAAAAGGCCGCTCTCGACGTCGCGCACGAAGGCGTCGTCGGCGAAGGAATCCCACAGGCCCGTGACGACGTCGTAGAATTCGCGGGCGCGCTTGTAGCGCTCGGCATGCTCCATGTGGTCGTCGAGGCCGAAATTCAGCGCTGCATCCGGGTTCGAGGTGGTGACGATGTTCCAGCCCGCGCGGCCGCCGCTGAGATGGTCGAGCGAGGCGAAGCGGCGGGCGACGTGATAGGGCTCGTCGAACGTGGTCGAGCCCGTCGCGATCAGGCCGATGCGCTCGGTGACGGCAGAGAGTGCAGATAGCAGCGTGAATGGCTCGAACGAGGTCACGGTGTGGCTGCGCTTGAGCGCATTGACCGGCATGTTCAGCACGGCGAGGTGGTCGGCCATGAAGAAGGCGTCGAACTTGCCGGCCTCGAGCTTCTGGATCAGCGTCTTGATGTGACCGAAATTGAAATTGGCGTCGGGCCAGGCCCCGGGATAGCGCCAGGCGCCGGTGTGGATGCTGATCGGGCGCATGAACGCGCCAAGCTTGAGTTGCCGTTGTGCCATCGCGCGCCCTTGGTCCGTTCCGGGTGTGGTTCGGAAAGACATAGGGACGGTGGGGAACTTCGCCATTGGGGGAGGCGGGAAGAATCTTTTGTTTTTCGGTGCGTCCTCAGCACGTTCTCGTCATTCCGGGGCGCCGCGGAGCGGCGAGCCCGGAATCCATTGGGCCGCGGAAACTGGCGAGGGATGGATTCCGGGCTCGCGCTTCGCGCGCCCCGGAATGACGGAAGAGTGACCCCTTCGAACCAATCCGCCGCTCGCACCGACCAAGCCAGGACCTTTAAGCTAAGTCCTTCAAGCCAAGACCTTCGCTCCCGAGGAGACCTTTGATGGCAGGCGCAATGACCGTGGACGGCGGCATCGTCCGTATCGACCGTCCCATGCCCTGGGTCGGCCGGCTGCTGTCGTTGCCGCTGCTGGCGGCGAGCGGCTATCTCTTGTGGAACGTCGCACTCGGCCTGCGCCAGGATTTTTCCGGCTTCGGACGGCTCGCCGATGATCTCGTACCGGTGCTGGTGTTCTCGGGGCTGGGACTGCTGGTCGGCATTCCCGGCATCATCCTGCTCACCTACCGCTATTTCGTCGTGCTCAACGAGACGCTCCGGCAGATCGTGATCACCAGGCAGTTCGGGCCGCTGAACTTTCGCAGGCGCCGCGATCTCGCCGACTATCACTTCATCAGCATCACCGACGACTATGATGCGGACCTGACGACCTACGACGTCAATCTCTGCGGCAACAGCGGCATCGAGCCGATCACGCTGGTGAGCTTTACGCGGCGCGAGGAGGCGGACGAGCTCGCAAGCGAGATCGGCCGTGTCCTCAAGCTGCCGGCGCGCGATTATGTCGGCACCGAGCCCGACGCTGATTAGCCCAAAATATCCTTCTGCATCTTGCCGCCGTAGAAATGGAAGAACGGCACCGGCGCGTCGTGGCGCAGCGGGCCGGTGGCAAGACGGGTGTCGAGCTCGTTGAGCACGTTGCGCGTCATCGGATGCAGATCGGCGAGCGGCTTCGAGCCGAGCTCGACCCAGACCAGTTCGACCAGCTCGGCATCGGCGTGGATCACGCCGTCGACGCGATGGGTGATCGCGGAGGCATCCGCGGTGAAGAAGCGCGTGTCGAACCGCTTGACGCGGCCGGGCGGGGTGATCGCGCGCGCGATCAGGAACAGGCTGGAGGGATCAGGCAGCAGGCCTGCATCCGCGAACGGCTTCCACGCGCCCTCAAGCTTTGCCTTGCCCTCGGTCTTGCGGCCGAGACAGAGGCCGGTCTCCTCGCAGGCTTCGCGGATCGCGGCAATCGCGAGCGATTTGGCGCGCGAGGCCGGCGTCTTCGGGCTGCCCTTGGCGAGATTGGCTTCCAGCTCGACGGTGATGGGCGCCGCGCACGGTACGCGGTAATCGTCCTTGTCGACGCGGCCGCCGGGGAAGACGAACTTTCCGGGCATGAACACCACCTTGTCGTGGCGCTTGCCGACCAGAACCTTTGGAATGCTGCCGCTGCGATCGACCAGGATCAGTGTCGCGGCATCCTTCGGGCGGAAATAGGGATGATGGTCGGCTTCCTTGCCCTCGTGGATTTTGGCCTTCTCGTTTGCCTGCGACGTATCCGTCATGTCCTCACCCAAACCGTTTTTTGATTATTTGCTTAGACCGGCGGAATACCATCCGGCGGGTTCTCGTCAAAGCCGTGCATGCGCAGAGCCCATTGCAGGCCGACCACAGCTCCCTTCACCGGCTGCAGCAGGGCGAGCGATGCGAAGAAGGTGAAGGGCAAATAGGCCGCAAAGCTGAGCCAGACCGGTGTGGTGTAATTGGTCTCGATCCAGAGGATCGTGGGCACCACGATGTGGCCGACGATGACGATGACGAGATAAGCCGGCAAATCGTCGGCGCGGTGCGGCGTGAAATCGAGGTCGCAGACCGAACAATTGTCCGCGGTCTTCAGGAAGGCGCGAAACAGCTTGCCCTCGCCGCAGCGCGGGCAGCGGCCGCGAAAGCCACGCTTCATCGCCGTCCAGACGTCCCGCTTCTCGACGAGGCCGGTCTCGCGCGTCCAGATTTTTGGGGCCGTGCTTGTCACCATGGCTTGCCCTTCTGGCCCTTGCCTTTGCCCTTGTTCTTTCCTTTGGCCTTCTTGCCGGGCTTTGGCTTGGGCGGCTTGCGTTTTTTATCCGGGCTGCGGCCGGGATGGGCCTTGATCGAGGGGCGGCGTTGCGGACCAGGCTGCCTGCGGTCGCGCGGCGCGGTCTCGCTGGAGGACGACAGCAGCTCGAAACGCAGCGCGCCCGCGATGGGAGCCGCTTCGATCAGACGGACGTCGACCACGTCGCCGAGCTGGTACATGGTGCGGCTGCGCGTGCCGACCAGGGCGTGACGGCTCTCGTCATAGTTGAAATATTCCGTGCCAAGGGATCGGATCGGGATCAATCCGTCGGCGCCGGTCTCGGCGAGCTTCACGAACAGGCCGGCGCGCGTGACGCCGGAGACGCGGCCCTGGAAGCTGGCGCCGATGCGGTCGGCGAGGTAATGGGCGATCAGGCGGTCGACGGTCTCGCGTTCCGCCTTCATCGCGCGCCGTTCGGTCACGGAGATATGGGCCGCGACTTCGCCGAGGCTCTCCGGCGTCTCGCTGTCGGGCAGGGCGCCTTCGCCGAGGCCGAGCGCACGGACCAGCGCGCGGTGCACGACGAGGTCGGCGTAGCGGCGGATCGGCGAGGTGAAATGCGCGTAGCGGCGCAAATTCAGGCCGAAATGACCGTAGTTCTCGGAGGAGTATTCCGCCTGCGCCTGGGCGCGCAGCACGACCTCGCTGACCAGCGGGTAATAGTCGTGGCCTTCGAGCTGGGCCAGCACGCGGTTGAACAATGTCGGGCGCAACGCGCCGGATTTGGCGAAGGGGACGTCCAGCGTCTCCAGGAATTCCGACAGCGCGTGGACCTTCTCCAGCGTCGGCTCGTCGTGCACGCGGTAGATCAGCGGGAGCGATTTCTTCTCCAGCATCTCCGCGGCCGCGACGTTGGCGAGGATCATGAACTCTTCGATGAGCTTATGCGCATCGAGACGTTCCGGGACCACGACACGGTCGACCGTGCCGTCGCTCTTGAGCAGGATTTTTCGCTCGGGCAGATCGAGATTGAGCGGATCGCGCTCGTCGCGGGCGCGCTTGGCGCAGGCGTAGGCGGCGTAGAGCGGCTTCAGGATCGGATCGAGCAGGGGGCCGGTGGCGTCGTCAGGCCGTCCGTCGATCGCGGCCTGCGCCTGCGCGTAGCTCAGTTTCGCGGCCGAGCGCATCAGGATGCGGTGGAACGTATGCGAGCGCTTGCGGCCGTCGGGGCCGAGCACCATGCGCATCGCGAGCGCGCCGCGCGGCTCGCCCGGCACCAGCGAGCAGAGATTGTTCGAGATGCGCTCGGGCAGCATCGGCACGACGCGGTCGGGGAAATAGACCGAGTTGCCGCGATCGAGCGCGTCACGGTCGAGCGCTGAGCCCGGCCGAACGTAGAAGCTGACATCGGCAATGGCGACGTTGACGATGAAGCCACCCTTGTTATTGGGATCATCATCTGCTTGCGCATGCACCGCGTCGTCGTGATCCTTCGCATCGGGCGGATCGATGGTGACGAGCGGGACGTCGCGCCAATCCTCGCGCCCCCTGAGGTTCGCGGGCTCAGCGGCTTCCGCCTCGCGCTCGGCGGAGGAGGAAAATTGCAGGGGAATGTCGTGGGCGTAGATCGCGATCAGGCTGATCGCTTTCTCGGTCTTGACCGAGCCGAGCTTCTCTTTCACGCGGCCCGAGGCGAGCCCAAAGCTGCGTGTGCGGACGATGTCGACGCTGACGAGGTCGCCGTCCTGCGCGTCCTTGGTGTCGGCGGGGGCGATGTTCAGCTCGCGGTCCGCAGACTTCTTGTCGACCGGGATCAGCCGTCCGCCGCCTTCGGGCAGGCTGCGGAACACGCCGAGGATGCGGCTCTTCGCCTTGTCGAACACCTTGATGACGCGGCCGCGATAGGGTGGCCCTTCGGCCTCGTTGGTCGGCTCGACGCGCAGCAGTGCGCGGTCGCCGACGCCAGCGGCGGTGCCGGGCTTGGGCCGGCGCGGCATCTCGATGATGATCTTCGGCGGCTCGCCGCTCTCGACCTCGTCCCATTCGGTGGGGGAGGCGATCAACTCGCCGTCGCGGTCGCGGCCGGTGATGTCCGCGACCAGTGTCGGCGGCAACGTGTCCGGCTCGGACACCTTGTGGCGTTTTTTCTTGATGGTCCCGTCGTCGGCGAGCTCGCGCAGCATGCGCTTGAGCTCGACGCGATCGGCGTTCTTCAGGCCGAACTCGCGCGCAATTTCGCGAGTTCCCACCTTTCCTGGATTTGCCTTGATGAAGGCGACGATGGCGCTCCGGTCGGGAAAGCCATGGTCATTCTTGCGTTTCACTTAACCTCTAATTCTTGATCTAGGTCTTGCCGGCACTCTTCTTGGCCGGAGCCTTGCTGGCGGCGGACTTGGTCGGCGACGTCTTTGCTGTCGATGGCACCGCGGCGCGCGCCTTGCTGGTGGATTCAGTTTTCGATTTGGCCGCTTTCTTCGCGGCCGGTTTCTTCTTCGGCGCGGCGTCGTCGCCGTCCGCGGCCTTCTCTGCAGTCTTCTTGGCCTTGGCCGGCTTGGCCGCCTTCTTGGCCTTCGCCTTGCCGCCGCCCTTGGCCGCGCGCTCGTCGATCAGCGCGATCGCCTGTGCCACCGTCACCGCGTCCTTTTCGAACTCGGCCGGGATGGTCGCGTTGACGCCGCCCGCGGTGACATAGGCGCCGTAACGGCCGCTCTTCACGGTGATGGTGCCGAGCGTCGGATGATCGCCGATCGCCTTGCCGGGATCGGCACCGAAGCGCCGGCTCGGGCCCTTGGCGACCTTCTCGGCGATCAGCGTGACCGCGCGGTTGAGGCCGATGTCGAAGACCTCGTCGCCGCTCTCGAGGCTCGCATAGGTCTTCTCGTGCTTCACGAACGGCCCGAAGCGGCCGAGGCCCGCCGTGATCGGCTGACCGGTCTCCGGATGCTTGCCGATCTCGCGCGGCAGCGACAGCAGTTTCAGCGCAAGCTCGAGCTCGATATCGCTCGGTGAGGTGCCTTTCGGGATGCCTGCGCGCTTCGGCTTCTCGCCTTCCTCATAATCCTTCTGCTCGCCGAGCTGGATGTAGGGACCAAAACGGCCGGCCTTGACCCAGACATCGCGACCCGTTTCAGGGTCCTGGCCGAGCGAACGATCGGCGGTCGCCTCGCTGTCGGCGGCGAGCTGACGGGTGTAGCGGCACTCCGGATAGTTCGAGCAGCCGACGAAGGCGCCGAACTTGCCGGCCTTCAGATTGAGCCGGCCGTTGCCGCAGCTCGGGCACTGCCTGATATCGCCGCCGTCGGCGCGGGGCGGATAGATGTGCTGGCCCAGCATGTCGTCGAGCACGTCGAGCACCTGCGCGACGCGCAGATCCTTGATGTCGTCGACGGCGCCGATGAAGCCGGTCCAGAAATCCTTCAGCACCTGCTGCCAGGAGATCTCGTTGTTGGAGATGCGGTCGAGCTGCTCTTCCAGAGAGGCGGTGAAATCATACTCGACGTAGCGGGCGAAGAAGCTCTCGAGGAAAGCGACCACGACGCGGCCCTTGTCCTCGCCATGCAGGCGTTTCTTCTCGAGCTTGACGTAGCCGCGGTCCTTCAGAACCTGCAGGATCGAGGCATAGGTCGAGGGCCGGCCGATGCCGAGCTCTTCCATGCGCTTGACCAGCGAAGCTTCCGAGAAGCGCGGCGGCGGCTCGGTGAAATGCTGGGTGACGGCGAGCGACTGCCGCTTCAACGCGTCGCCCGAGCTCATCGCCGGCAGACGGCGGGAATCTTCGTCCTCCTCGTCGTCGCGGCCTTCCTGGTAGAGCGCGAGGAAGCCATCGAACTTGACGACCTGGCCGGTGGCGCGCAGCTCCAGCGTGCGGGAGCCCGCCTTCGCCGTGATGTCGACGGTGGTGCGCTCCAGCTCGGCCGATTCCATCTGGCTCGCAATGGTGCGCTTCCAGATCAGCTCGTAGAGCCTGGCCTGGTCGGTATCGAGCTTGCGGCCCATGGTGTCGGGACGGCGCGAGAGGTCGGTCGGGCGGATCGCTTCGTGCGCTTCCTGGGCGTTCTTGGCCTTGGCCTGGTACTGGCGCGGTGCGTCCGGCACGTAGGCGTTGCCGTAATCCTCGCCGATCACCTTGCGCGCCTGGGTGATCGCCTCGGGCGCAATCTGCACGCCGTCGGTACGCATATAAGTAATGAGTCCGGTGGTCTCGCCGCCGATGTCGATGCCTTCATAGAGGCGCTGGGCAATGCGCATCGTGTGCGCCGGCGCAAAGCCGTATTTGCGGCTGGCTTCCTGCTGCAGGGTCGAGGTGGTGAAGGGCGCCTGCGGATTGCGGCGGGCGGGCTTCGCGTCGACCGCGGTGACGGCGTAGGCGGCTGCCTCCAGCGCCTTCTTGAAGTCTTCGGCTTCGGCGCCGCTGCCGACGTCGAGCCGCTGGATCTTCTTGCCGTCGGCACCGACGAGGCGGGCCTCGAAGGCGTCGCCGCGCGGCGTCAGCAGGGTCGCGATCAGCGACCAGTACTCACGCGGCACGAACTTTTCGATCTCGAGCTCGCGGTCGCAGACGAGGCGCAGCGCCACCGACTGCACGCGGCCGGCCGAGCGGGCGCCGGGCAGCTTGCGCCACAGCACGGGGGAGAGGGTGAAGCCGACGAGGTAGTCCAGCGCACGGCGCGCCATATAGGCGTCGACCAGCGCACCGTCGATCTCGCGCGGATGCTTCATCGCGTCCGTGACGGCCTGCTTGGTGATGGCGTTGAACACCACGCGCTCGATCTTCTGATCCTTCAGCGCGCGCTTCTCTTTCATCACCTCCAGCACGTGCCAGGAGATGGCCTCGCCCTCGCGATCAGGGTCGGTCGCCAGAATCAGGCGGTCGGCACCCTTCAGGGACTTGGCGATATCGTTGAGCCGGCCGGCCGCCTTGGGGTCGACCTCCCAGATCATCTTGAAATTGGCGTCGGGATCGACGGAACCGTTCTTCGCGGGCAAGTCGCGGACATGGCCGAACGAGGCCAGAACCTCGTAGGACGAGCCCAAATACTTGTTGATCGTCTTGGCTTTCGCCGGCGACTCCACAATGACGATATTCATGTAGTTCCAGTGACTTACGGGAAAATCTTGGGCCGAATTCGACAAGATTCGGGTCGGCCGTTTCGAACCGAACATGGGTGGTGAGGCGGTCCCTGTCAAATCGAGGGGTGTTGAAAGCCCGCCAAATGGGAAAAGTTTCATATCGAGAAAGTTGCGAAATACCACCTTGGAGTTGTGGCCGGTGTCGGCGTAGAGTTCCTCCGGGGCATGGATTCGGGTGGGGTCTGGTGACAAAGCCAGGAAAGAAACGAGCGCGCGCCGCGTTGGGCGCGCGGGGAGGCTCGCGCAACGAGGAACCGGGGGAGGGCGGCGTCGATGAGGCCGTCGCCTTCATCGCCGAGCAGGTGGGCGCATTGCGCAAGCTGGCCGAGCGCCACAAGCTCGATGTGCTGCATTATCTATTGGGCATGACCAAGCTGGAAGCCGACGAGCATCTGCGCCTGCGGAGCAAGCGCAAGCTGTCGTGAGGGCTGGGGTCTTCTGCGTGCCGTCATCCTGAGGCGTGAGTGGCGCGATGCACAGCATCGTGCCGGGAGCCTCGAAGGATGCACGGCCGGGATGCCGCTGCACTTGGGCCGAAGAGGCGGGCACCTCCAGCGACAATGGCTTCGCCATTGCGCGGGGGTGACGGTCAAGGAGCCACGTGCGCTGATTTAAGGTCGTCATCGACATGCGGTCCGTCGAACGGGCATCCCGTTTCGGCGGATAAATTGCATGCCTGGAGGAATTACGCCCGTGGTAGATTGGTTTCGCGAAATTGGAGGTTTGCGGAGATGTCAATCAAGCCGCTTCCATTCGTCGGGACGGATTTGGCGCGCGCCCGCCATATCCTGAAATCGTGGGGGTCGCTCAGGCGGCTGACAAGCGACGAAACCGATGTTGTCGTACGCATGATTGCGCAGGGCCTCGCGGAGGGCAGGAAGCTCGGCTTCGAGCTGGCCGTTGCCGAAGGGGCGACCGCAAGCAAGGCCGATGTCGACGAACTGACGGACGCTGTCCAGGCGTAGCTCGGATTCCCGCCGCGGGCAAAGCGGTCCCGGATTTCGCTGCGCTCCATCCGGGCTACGCAAGGCCGCTAGGCCGACCGCCGGCGCGGTGCCGGCCGCGGCTTCAGCGTGGTATCTGCCGGCGTAAGCAGCCGTCCGTCCTCGGCGTGCATTTCCAGCTTCTTCACCGGGCGGCCCTTTTCGCGGTCGACCAGAATGGTCGCGATCTCCTCGGGGTGATCGTCGTACTCCTCGCACCATTGCCGCAGCGCCACCAGGATCGGGAAGGTGCCGCGGCCCTTCGGCGTCAGTACGTATTCCGAATAGGCGCTGCCGTCGGAGGCAGGGGCGGTTGCCAGGATGCCGTGGTCGACCAGCGAGCGCAGCCGGGCTGACAAAATGTTCTTGGCCATGCCGAGCTTGTTCTGAAACTCGCCGAAGCGGCGCAGGCCAAACAGCGCCTCGCGGATGATCAGCAGCGACCACCAGTCGCCGATCGCTTCCAGCGACCGCGCGATCGGGCAGGCATCGCCCTCGAAGCTGGTTCGTTTCACCATCGCCTTGTCACCATCGCTGTGGCCTTTCGCGATCGCCCGATGGGGCGCCGATCACGCGCTTGTGTGGTTGCATCATAAAACCATTTGCCCTAGATGGCAACGTAGTTTCATTATGCAACCACTGGAGGCGAGCATGAGGCTGAAGAACAAGACGGCACTGATTACGGGCGGCAACAGCGGCATTGGCCTTGCGACGGCGAAGCTGTTCGTGGCCGAGGGCGCGAAGGTGGTGATCACCGGGCGCAACAAGGAGACGCTGGCTGCTGCCGCCAAGGAGCTTGGCCCGAACGCGCTCGCGCTCGTCGCCGACGCCACCGACATCGCCGCGACGGAAGCCGCGATCAAGCAGGGTGCCGAAAAGTTCGGCAAGTTCGACATCGTGTTCGCCAATGCCGGCATTCCCGGCGGCACGCCGCTCGGCTCGGCGACGCTGGAGGTTTTCGAGAAGGTCATCAGCACGAACCTCACCGGCGTGTTCTTCACGGTGCAGTCCGCGCTGCCCTATCTGAACGACAACGCCTCGATCATCCTCAACGGTTCGGTGATCTCGGTGCTCGGCATTCCCGGCTACTCCGCTTACGGTGCGGCGAAGGCCGGCGTGCGCGCGATGGCGCGGATCATGGCGTCGGAACTGTCGCCGCGCGGCATTCGCGTCAACGTCGTTGCGCCCGGCGCGATCCGCACGCCGATCTGGGGCGCAGCGATCGCAACACCCGAAGCGGAGAAGGCGTTCGAGAAGCGCATCGGGATGTCGACGCCGTTGGGGCGCATTGGTGAACCGGATCACATTTCGAAGACGGTGTTGTTCCTCGCCTCTGATGATGCCGGCCACATTCAGGGCCAGGAGATCTTCGTCGATGGCGGCGCGGTTGCCTCGCCAGCGGGCGCACCGATCTATCGGGGCTGATCAATTCAATTGAAAATTGAATCGGCCGGCGCGATCGGTGTGGTTGCGCCGGCCGGTTCCTACACCTCGATGGATGTATTTTTCTGAACCTTGCGTGAGGCGTTGAACCTTCACATCTGCCGCACAGACATTTCTACGGGCGGGGTCATAAGACTCATTTTCAAAGGAGCCCGTGATGCCAAAGGCAGCTCGCATTTTTCCGTCGATTTCAGCACCGCGTATTTACACCGAACGTTCCGCCATTCCCGCCAAGCGCTCCGACATGTCCGAGCTGATCGGGGTGGCGCTTTTTTCCGGCATCGGCCTTTTCATCTCGCTCATCGCCGTCATTCTGGGAATTCAGGGCGCCTGGTTTTAGCGCCGTCGAACTGTCAGCCGCCGCCGGGGTCCGGCAGCGGCTGGTGTCGAACCCTACGCCGCGCGCAGGGAGGTAGCGGCCGCAAGCGCGCCGGCCAGCGCCTTCTCGCGATGTTCGGGGCCGACCTGGATGCCGTCGGCGACGATGAATTCAGGGCTGGTGATCCCCATGAACGCGAACACGCCCCGCAAATAGGTTTCCAGATGCTCGAGCGAGGCGGCCGGCGTGCCCGGACCGTAATAGCCGCCGCGCGAGATCGCCACGATCACGCGCTTGTTGCCGGCAAGGCCCTGCGGGCCGTTCGCGTCGTATTTGAAGGTTTTCCCTGCCACGAGAACGCGGTCGATCCAGGCCTTGAGCTGGCTCGGGATGGTGAAATTGTACATCGGCGCGCCGATCACGACGGTGTCGGCATCGAGGAACTCGTTCAGCACCGCCGCGCTCGCCGCCAGATCAGGGCCGAGTTCCGCAGGCGCAGGCGCGCCTTGCGCGGCCGCCAGATGCGAGCCGGAGAGGTGGGCGAGCGGGGTCTGGGTCAGGTCGCGATAGACGAGCTGGAGCGAGGGCGTCGCCTGCCGGAGGCGGTCGACGATGGCGGCGGAAACCTGCCGGGAGACGGAGTGGGGGCCGAGCACGCTGGAGTCGATATGGAGGAGTTTCATTGGGGTCACCCATGGTATAGATTTGTAACCCGCACTACATGAGTGACCATCGAAATCCCCGCAAGAACGCACTTTTTTGAGCCATGAGCACATTATTGAAACCTGCACACACCGATTTGCCTGCTCCGAAGCTGCCGAGTCCCGACCATGCCGACTGCCGCGGCGTGGCCTCGGTCCTGTCGCGGGTCGGCGACAAATGGAGCGTGTTCGTCATCATGAACCTGAGCGACGGGCCCAAGCGCTTCAATGAGCTCAAGCGCATGATCAGCGGCATCTCGCAGCGGATGCTGACATTGACCTTGCGTGGACTGGAGCGCGACGGCCTCGTCACGCGCACGATCTTTCCGACCATTCCGCCACGCGTCGATTACGAGCTGACCGATCTCGGCCGCGGGCTGCAACAGCCGGTGAAGGCGCTCGGGCAGTGGGCCATGGACCACCTGATGCAGATCGAGGCTGCGCGTAAGCAGTTCGATCGGCGCAACGACGGCTAGGCTAGACTAGAGGAGCGAGACGAGACCACCGCCGTGGCGTTCGAGCCGGCCGGCGAGCTCGAGTTCCAGCAGCACCGTGCGCACGATCGCCGGCGAGGCGCCTGACATCCGCACGAGATCGTCGATCGAGATGGGCGCAGGGCCGAGCAGGCCGGTGATCTGGTCGCGGTCGTGCGCTTGCGGATCGCTCTCGAACGGCTCGCTGTCGGGCTCGCTGATCGGCTGCATCGGCGGCCGCTCCATGATCGGCTGAACCGCGTTGATGATGTCGGCAGCTTCGGTGACCAGTGTTGCGCCCTGCTTGATCAAGTCGTTGGTGCCGGCGGCGCGCGGGTCGAGCGGTGAGCCGGGGACAGCAAAGACCTCGCGGCCCTGTTCGGCTGCCATGCGCGCGGTGATCAGCGAGCCCGAGCGATGGGCGGCCTCGACCACGACTACGCCCAGCGAGGCACCCGAGATCAGCCGGTTGCGGCGGGGGAAATCGCGGGCGCGCGGCTCGTGGCCGAGCGGCATCTCGGAGATCGCAGCGCCCTGCTGATCGAGGATCGCTGCGAGCAGATCGCCATGCTCGGGCGGATAGATGCAGTCATGGCCGCCGGCCAGCACGGCGATCGTGCCGCTCGCGACACTGGCGCGATGCGCGGCCTGATCGACGCCACGGGCGAGGCCCGAGATGATGATGAAGCCGGCCTCGCCAAGCTCGCGTGCGAGCTGGCCGGCGAATTTCAAGCCCGCGCCGGAGGCATTGCGCGAGCCGACGATGGCGATCATCGGCCGCATCAGGGTCTTGGTGTCGCCGCGCACGGCGAGCAGCGGCGGCGCATCGTCGATCATCGCCAGCCGTGCCGGATAGTCATCCTCGCCGGGCGCAAGCCAGGCGATGCCGAACTTGCGGCTCGCGGCGAGCTCGGCCTTGGCCTCGTCCAGGCTGCAGATGCGCCCCGACCGGGCCGCACCGCCGCGGCGCGCCAGATCCGGCAGCCGCTCAAGCGCCGCACGCGCGGTGCCGAAGTGATCGACCAGCGAGCGGAAGGTGCGCGGCCCGACATTGTCGGAGCGGATCAACCGCAGGCGGTCGACCCGCTCGGCCTCGGTCAACTCCACGCTTTCGGTGATGGCGTCCACAGGTGTCTCCTTGTGGGCGCAGGATGGAACAACCTGAGGGCGTGGGCAACAGCCTCGTGCGCTTGTTTTCGTTTTCCAGCGCTAAGCGGAGGAGGAATAGGAGCCGCGCCTTGTCGCGCCAGGATCACCGCCAAGCGCTGAAACGAGGCTCGCTCTGGGCAACAAATGTTCTCGCGCGTGTTGCGACTTTGGAACTCGAGCAGGTAGTGTTGGCGCAGATTCAGTATTCGCTGAGGTTGAACCATGGGATCAAATTAAGGGAGATCGTTGTGGTGGCCGGCAATCAATTGGCTTTCATGCTTAGTGTGCGGTTGAGCTGATGCAATCCCGAGATGAATTGATCGAGGCAATCCGAAACCTCCCAAACCGGACAACGATACTTCCCGCGCCTCGCAAGCAATTTTGGCTTGGCTGGCTGGCCGAATACGATGGACCCGGGTTTTATGGTCGGCAGAATCCAAACCGCAGCGCCCAGTTCATTTTTAACAAACTGAATAGCGCTGAGAGTATTATCTGGCTTGCCGAAGCAAGCGGCGTCGAGATTGCCCTGTTACAAAAAGCCTTAAGGGTCAGCCGACGTGAACCTCATTCAAAACAGGCCGCTGCCGCTGCCGTCCGCGCTGTCATTCCGTGGTCTCTAGTAGAATCGCGTCTTCGGCAATTGACTGTCCTAAAGGTGCAGCGACATTTCTTGGCGTATCACAACACGGACAAGCGTGGGTCATACGAGCCAAAGGGGAGCCATGGTACGTTCGTCACCAGCAAGAACTACCGGGCGGAGACACTGCAAGGGCAATATCTTTGGGCCTTTGAAGGAAGAGGTTCACCCAAGGTCTATCGTCTAGCGAGTCATGGGACGATCACAAATGTCTTCCGCGATGCCGACGGAGAAGCGACGATAACGTTCAAAATCGAGGGAGCGCGAACTCCGGCCATCGTATCTACTTTCCCGTGGTTTAGAGCGCTACTTGCGCAACAGCGATCTTTTGCCAACGGATTTAGCCCGTTGAATGACGCCGCAGCGATACACGGCCTGGAGCAGTTGGTCGAACGACTGAGCGCCGGAGAAGCGAAAGCCGAGAGCGTGCCTACCACGACTGAAGCTTTGATCGACGCGCGTCTGGGGCAAGGACGCTTCCGCGCCGCGCTGGAGCGTGAATGGGATGGCTCATGTGCGGTCACCGGATGCAGCCTCTTACAGATGCTCAGGGCTTCACATATAAAGCCGTGGGAGGCGTCGACGGACGCGGAGCGGCTAGATTCACAAAACGGGCTCTTACTCAGCGCCCACCTAGACGCGCTCTTTGACAAAGGCCTACTTACGTTCGATGACGACGGGAAAATGCTTTTGTCGAGTCAGATCAGCGCCAAGGACCGAATGTATTTTCGCTTGCCTAAGTCGCTCCGCGCGAGGCCTGACAGACGACGAAGGAGATTTTTGGACTACCATCGCAATCACCGTTTTGAGGCCTAGTCCTCCAAGTGGCGGTCTCCTCGCTCGGATGGCGTCCACGGGCGTCTCCTTGTGGGCGCAGCATGGAACAACCTGAGGGCGTGGGCAACAGGGCGCGCTCGATCTCAGTCAAAAGCGCAACCGGAAGACCCGCCGCGGTCGGCGGGTCTTCCGCGAACTCGTCCGCTCAACGTGCGTGCGCCGCTTGAATGACGCCGACGCCGCCACGCGAGAGGCGAGCGTCAAGGCTGAGCGCACCGGCGCCGAAGGCAAAGATCTGAAGCAGTCCGCCCGCCATCATCACGTTCTTGAGGAAATGGATCATCTGATTCTGGTCGGCAAAGTTGTTGTGGAACGAGACTGCGGCAGCCACCGAGAAGATGGCGAGCGCCAACGCGACCGAGCGGGCCTGATAGCCTGCGATCAGCAAGAGACCGCCACCGAGCTCGACGAGAACTGCGATCGCATAAGCCACCGGCGGCACCGGTAATCCCGCAGAGGCGATGTAGGCAGTGGTCGCACCATAGGCGGTGAGCTTGCCGAAGCCGCTCATTGCGAAGGGGAGGCCGATCATCAGCCGGCCAACGAGAGAAGCATAACGGGTCGTATCCATGGTAGTCGCTCCTGTGCTTGGTTGAGGTTCGACGCGTCTGCCGTCTGGTTGAAAGTGAGCGTCGTGGGCTTTCGTTGTGACCTCAACATCGCGCCTTCCGATCGCGACATAAATAGAAATGGTCGAAAGTCACCGTTTCCATTTTTGACCTATGAATCAAGCGCCGAGGCGACGGCTTCGGTCGAGACGCCCGGCTTGAAGGGCTCGACGCATTCATTCGATCCGTGCTGTCTCGCTCGACTCCACGCATGGATTGATCCGTCCATGTGCGCTTGCGCGACCTCGTCGCGATGCTAAAAGCGATGGCAATAAGAAGGGTATTGCCATGATCTCACTTGCCGACCTCCAGCGCCGCATCGAAGCGGGGGAGCTTTCGCCCGATGACGCCATCGCCCAGTCGCACGCGGCGATCGAGGCCAAGGAGAAGGACGTCCGCGCCTTCGTCCGCCACGACAAAGCTGCGAAGGCGCAAGGCAGCGGGCCGCTGCGGGGCATCGCGGTCGGGATCAAGGACATCATCGACACCGCCAACATGCCGACCGAGATGGGCTCGGAGATCTATCGCGGCTGGCAGCCGCGCTCGGATGCGCCCATCGTGATGATGCTGAAGCGGGCAGGCGCCACCATCATCGGCAAGACCACGACCACGGCGTTCGCCTCGCGCGATCCGACCGCAACGCTCAATCCGCACAATCTCGGCCATACGCCGGGTGGCTCGTCCTCTGGTTCGGCGGCCGCCGTCGGCGCCGGCATGATCCCCCTGGCGCTGGGAACGCAGACCGGCGGCTCGGTGATCCGCCCGGCGGCCTATTGCGGAGCTGCCGCGATCAAACCGTCGTTCCGGATGCTGCCGACCATCGGCGTCAAATGCTATTCCTGGGCGCTCGACACGGTCGGCCTGTTCGGCGCTCGCGCCGAGGATCTCGCGCGCGGGCTGCTGGCGATCACCGGGCGTACCGAATTCGACGGCATCGTCCCGGCGAAGGCGCCGCGCATCGGCGTGGTCCGGCAGGAGTTTGCCGAGGCCGTGGAGCCTGCGGCGGAAGAGGGCCTGCAAGCCGCGATCAAGGCGGCGGAGAAGGCCGGTGCCAGCGTGCAGGTCATCGACCTGCCCGAAGCGGTGCAGGAGGCCTGGCGCATCCATCCCGTCATCCAGGATTTCGAGGCGCATCGCGCGCTGGCCTGGGAGTTTTCGGAGCATCACGACGAGATCGCGCCGATGCTTCGCGAGAGTCTCGACGCCACCGTCGGACTGACGCCGAAGGAATACGACGACGCCCGCCGGATCGCCCGCCGCGGCCGCCGCGAGCTCAACGAGGTGTTCGAAGGGTTCGACGTGCTGCTGACCTATTCCGCGCCGGGCACTGCGCCGGCCAAGGAGCTCGCCTCGACCGGCTCGCCCCGCTACAACCGGCTGTGGACGCTGATGGGCAATCCTTGCGTCAACGTGCCGGTGATGAAGGTCGGCGGCCTGCCGATCGGCGTGCAGGTGATCGCACGCTTCGGCAACGATCCCGGCGCGCTGGCGGCAGCGTGGTTCCTGGAGGATGCGCTGGCGAAATCAGGCTAGCGCCGGTTCGGCGGCGGCCAAGGCGCGCTGGGCCTCGGCGCCTGTCGCGCTCTGGCCGAGCCAGCGCTCGGCGGCTTCGCGGCCGCTGCGGTGCAGGAGGCGGATGAAGCCGCGGCCGAGATCGGTCGAGGAGCGCTGCGCCAGCCCGTCAACGGAGTCCTCCGCAGCGATCCTGGACAGCCGCGGCGATGATGCTGCGTTTGATTGCGCCCATTCGATCGCAGCGATTTCGGCGTTGAGCGCGGCATTGGCGGCGATCTGGTCGAGCCGGCGGTCGATCGCGGCAAGCGTGATCGGCACGTAGCTGTCGCGCGCCGGCGTGATCTGGACGAGGAGGAGATCGGACGTGGTCGATTCCTGCACCAGCTTCACGAGCGGCGGGTTGCCGCCAAAACCGCCGTCCCAATAGGCCTCGCCGTCGATCTCGACGGCGCAGTGCACCAGGGGCGGACAGGTCGAGGCCAGCGCGACGTCGGCAGTGATGGCGTCGTTGCGGAAAATCTGCTGCCGGCCGTCGCGAATGCGTGTCGCCGCAATCAGCAGTTTCGGGCAGGTCGCATCGCGCAGCGTCGTAAAGTTGATGTCGCGCGACAGCGCCTGCCTCAGCGGATCGAGATCGAACGGATCGAACTGGCCGGAGCGCAGCGTCGGCCCGAACGCGACCGAGCTTCCCGACGGCGAGAAGCCGCCGACCAGCATCAGCGAGCGGAACGAGGCCTCGTGCATCAGGCGGACCCAGAACCGGTTCAGCCGCGCGCGCGCGACTTCGCGGCCGCCTTCGGCGAGGCCGGACGCCAGCAGCAGCGCGTTGATGGCGCCGGCGCTGGCGCCGCTGATCGTGTCGAATTCGATATCAGGCTGTTCCAGCAGCCGCTCCAGCACGCCCCAGGTGAAGGCGGCAAAGGTGCCGCCGCCCTGGAGGGCCAGCGAGAGTTTTTGTGGTGGCCATTGGTCGGGACGTGTCGGTACAGGCGCGACTGGCGCTGCTTTGGCTGCGACCACGCGCGCAGCTGGCGCGACAGGAGCAGGCGGCGGCGCTGTCGGCAAGACCGGAGCGGGTTCTGGCGCAGGCAAGGGCGCATCGGACCAGATGTTGGTCGTCAGGAGCAGGCGGCTTGCAGCGGTGCGCGTCGCACCTTGCGAACCACCGTTGATATGCGTGCCGACAATCTTCTCGCTCATTCTGAGCAACCGCGTAACGCCATTTCCTGTGTCAGGATGACAGGCATGGAACCCGTCCGCCACTGCCTGCCGTAAGTCGGCCGAGAGTTGCGAACAGGATTTGGCATATAATGCGGTGGCCCTGCGGCGGTATCCGTACTTTTTCCGGCTTCAGATTTTGTTTTGACGCGTTTTCTTGACGCGAACCGGTACCCACTTCGCTCGAAAACGCTACTTAGGCCTTCTCGCCGATCCGGCCTTCTTTTCCAGATTGCAATCGCTTGATGTTCTCGCGATGCATGTAGAACAGCAGCATGGTCAGCACCGCGCCCAAGGCTGCGAGCGCGAGCTGGCCGAACCACCACAGGAACAGCGGCGTGATGAAGGCCGCCACCAGCGCCGAGAGCGAGGAGTAGCGGGTGGTGAAGGCGGTCGCGAGCCAGATCAGGCAGAACACCACCGCGCCGGGCCAGAACAGGCCGAGCATGATGCCGATATAGACCGCAACGCCCTTGCCGCCGCGGAACTTGAGCCAGACGGGGAAGAGGTGGCCGAGGAACGCGCCGAGGCCGGCCAGCATCGCGGCGTTGGGACCTGCGAGATAGCCTGATATCACCACTGCCGCGGTGCCCTTGAGTGCATCGAGCAGCAGGGTTGCCGCGGCAAGGCCCTTGCGGCCGGTGCGCAGCACGTTGGTGGCGCCGATATTGCCGGAGCCGATCGAGCGCAGATCCTGCGTGCCGGCGAGTTTGGTCAGGACCAGCCCGAACGGAATCGAGCCGAGCAGATAGCCGATGACGAAGGCCACCGGCAGGAAGGCTTCAAGCCCCATGGTTGCATCTCCATGTCGAACCGAGACGCCACGCATGAATTCGCCCGTCAGACATGTTCGTAGACCGTGCGTCCGCCGACAATGGTCCGCACCACGCGGCCTGTAAAGCGGGCCTCGTCGAACGGGGTGTTCTTGCAGGGCGATTTGAGTTCGGCGGGATCGACCACCCAGGGCACGTCGGGGTCGATCACGATGACGTCGGCCGGGCTGCCCGCGCGCAGGGTTCCGCCCGGCAGGCCGAGCAGTTCCGCCGGCCGGGTCGACATCGCCCGGATCAGCGTCGTCAGCTCGAGCTCGCCATTGTGGACCAGCCGCAGGCCTGCCGGCAGCATGGTCTCGAGCCCGACGGCGCCGGGGGCGGCTTCCGCGAACGGCAGGCGCTTGCCCTCGACGTCCTGCGGATTGTGATCGGACATGATGACGTCGACGAGGCCGGAGGCGACGGCGGCGACCAGCGCGCGGCGGTCGTCCTCGGTGCGCAGCGGCGGCGACAGCTTCAGGAACGTCCGGTAGGGACCGATGTCGTTCTCGTTCAGCGCGAGATGGTTGATCGAGACCGAGGCGCTGACGGCGAGCCCGGCGTCGCGGGCGCGCTTGAGGATGTCGAGCGAGTCGATGCAGGAGAGCGAGGCCGCGTGATAGCGGCCGCCGGTCAGCGCGACGAGGCGCATGTCGCGTTCGAGGATCACGGCCTCGGCGGCGTTCGGGATGCCCATCAGGCCGAGCCGCGAGGCGAACTCGCCCTCGTTCATCACGCCTTCGCCGACGAGATCGGGGTCCTCTGTGTAGTGCACGATCAGCGCGTCGAAATCGCGCGCGTAGGTCAGCGCTCGGCGCATCACCTGGGCGTTGGTGACGCTCTTGTCGCTATCGGTGAAGGCGACGGCGCCCGCGGCCTTGAGCAGGCCGAACTCGGTCATCTCCTCGCCGCGCATGCCCTTGGTGAGCGCGGCCATCGGCTGAATGTTGACGATCGCGGTGTCGCGGGCACGGCGCATCACGAAGTCGACGGTCGCCGAGTTATCGATCACCGGAGACGTGTCGGGCTGGCAGATGATGGTGGTGATGCCGCCGGTCGCGGCGGCCTGGCTCGCGGAGGCAAAGGTCTCGCGGTGGCTGAAGCCGGGCTCGCCGACGAAGGCGCGCATGTCGATCAGGCCGGGCGCGACGACCTTGCCGGAGCAGTTGACGATGTCGGTGCCTTCAGGGACGCCGGCAGCGCCAATGCCGCGGCGGGTCTCGCGGATGGTGCCGTCGGCAATCAGGACGTCGCCGACGCCGTCGAAATCCCGGGAGGGATCGACGACGCGGGCGTTGGCGAGCAGGATCGGTCTGCGGTCGGTCAGCATCGGCATCACGCGTTCGGCAGGTTACGGGCGAGCGCTTCCAGCACCGCCATGCGCACGGCGACGCCCATCTCCACCTGTTCGCGGATCAGGGACTGCGCGCCGTCGGCGACCGCGGTGTCGATCTCGACGCCGCGGTTCATGGGACCTGGATGCATCACGAGCGCATCCGGCTTGGCGTAAGCGAGCTTCTTCTGGTCGAGCCCGAAATAGTTGAAGTATTCCGAGGATGACGGCACGAAGGAGCCGTTCATGCGCTCGCGCTGCAGCCGCAGCATCATGACGATGTCGGCGCCGTTGAGACCCTCGCGCATGTCGCGCGCAACCTCGACGCCCATCCGCTCGATGCCGGGCGGCAGCAGCGTGGAGGGACCGACGACACGGACGCGGGCGCCCATGGTGTTGAGCAGGATGATGTTGGAGCGGGCGACGCGCGAATGCAGCACGTCGCCGCAGATCGCAACGACGAGCCCCTCGATGCGGCCCTTGTTGCGGCGGATGGTGAGCGCGTCGAGCAGTGCCTGGGTCGGATGCTCATGCGCGCCGTCGCCGGCATTGATCACGGAACCGTCAACCTTGCGGGCCAGCAGTTCCACCGCGCCGGAGGCGTGATGGCGCATCACCAGGATGTCCGGATGCATCGCGTTGAGCGTCATCGCGGTGTCGATCAGCGTCTCGCCCTTCTTGATGGACGAGGAGGCGACCGACATGTTCATGACGTCCGCGCCGAGGCGCTTGCCGGCGAGCTCGAACGAGGACTGGGTCCGGGTCGAGGCCTCGAAGAAGAGGTTTACTTGCGTCCGTCCACGCAGGACGGTGCGCTTCTTGTCAACCTGGCGGTTGAGCTCGACATATTCTTCGGACAGGTCGAGCAGGCCGGTGATGTCGGCCGCGGAAAGGCCCTCGATGCCCAGCAAATGCCGGTGGCCGAGGACGAAGGTCGATTTCGATGTCATTAAAAGCAGAGCTATAGGCGTGGATGGGGGGTGGGGCAAGGGCCAATCGGCGGGAGCAGAGTTATCCCCTGATCTGTCGGAATTGCAGCCGCGGCGCGGCCCGTCATGAGAGCCGCCGTCATGGCCGGGCTTGTCCCGGCCATCCACGTCCATTTTTGTCAAATGCGATAGAAGATCGTGGATGCCTGGGACAAGCCCGGGCATGACGATGTGGGAGTATAAGTTGAAGACAATTCTTACAGCGTTGTTGGGCATCGCAATCGTCAGTGCAGCCCACGCCCAATCGCTTCCCGGCGACTTCGTCTATCTGCGCGAGATCGATCCCAGCATCATCCAGGACATCCGCTACGCGACGGCGAACAATTTCGTCGGCCGTCCGCTCGCCGGTTATAACGCCGGCGAATGCGTGGTGAAGCGGGAGGTGGGCCTGCGGCTGAAGGCTGTCCAGCAGGAACTTGCTACGCAAAATCTCTCGCTAAAAATGTTCGACTGCTACCGTCCGGCGCGGGCTTCGCTCGACATGGTGAAGTGGTCGCAGAACGGCCGCGAGACCGCCGCCGAGCGGCGCTACAATCCAAAAATCCCGAAGACCGAGCTGTTTCGCCTCGGCTACATCGCGAGCCGCTCGCAGCATTCGACGGGTGCGGCACTCGACCTCACGCTGGTCGATCTCAAGGCCGATAATTCCGCCAGAATCGATCCGTCAAAGACCTATGCCGACTGCACGGCGCCGGTCGAGGCGCGGCTGCCGGAAGGCAGTGTCGATATGGGCACCGGCTATGATTGCACCGACATGAGAGGGCATACCGCAGCACCGTCGATCAATCCGGAGCAGCGCGGCTGGCGCAAGCGGCTGGTGGCTGCGATGGCAAGGCAAGGCTTTGTGAACTATTCGAAAGAGTGGTGGCATTTTTCCCTGCCGGGGGTGGGCGGGGCGGCCTATGATTTCCCGATCCAGCCGCGGCGGAACTGATTCCGCGCCGAGGACGCAAGATGACCCAGCCCAGCTTTGCGACCCACGAGGTCTTCAACCAGTCGCCGCCTTTCGAGGAGGTCGATCTCTTCACAATGGACCGGCCGCTGGTCGATGCCGTGAAGGCCAATGGCGGTGCGGCGGCGGAGCGGGAGCTCTCCGAGTTCGGCAAGCATTGGGGCTCGGCGGCGATGGCCGATCGCGGGCGCCTTGCGAACGAGAACACGCCGAAGCTGCGCACCTTCGATGCGAAAGGAAACCGCCGCGACCAGGTCGAGTTTCACCCGGCCTATCACGAGCTGATGGCGCACAGCGCGCATGCCGGCGTGCATAATTCGACGTGGACGGCGGACGGCAAGCCGGCCGGCCATGCCGCCGAAGTCATTCGCGCGGCAAAATTCTACATGGCCTCGCAGGTCGAGACCGGCCATCTCTGCCCGATCACGATGACGCGCGCCTCCGTCGGCGCACTGGCAATGCGGCCCGACCTGCTCGCACGCGTGATGCCGGTGCTGTCGACGAAGAGCTACGATCCCACCTTTGCGCCGTGGCCGGAGAAGCGCGGCATGACGCTCGGCATGGGCATGACCGAGAAGCAGGGCGGCACCGACGTGCGCGCCAACATGACGCGCGCGGCGCGTAACGGCAGCGCCTATCGCATCACCGGCCACAAATGGTTCATGTCGGCGCCGATGTGCGATGCGTTCCTCGTGCTGGCGCAGGCCGATGAGGGGCTGACCTGTTTCTTCATGCCGCGCTTTGCGCCGGATGGTTCCGTCAATGCGATCCAGTTCCAGCGGCTGAAGGACAAGCTCGGCAACCGCTCCAATGCGTCCTCCGAGGTCGAGTTCGTCGGCGCCTATGCCGAGCGCGTCGGCGAGGAGGGCAAGGGCATCCGCACCATCATCCAGATGGTGCAGCTGACGCGGCAGGATTGCGCGATCGCCTCGGTCGGGTTGATGCGCTCAGGGCTGGCGCATGCGCTGCATCACGCCCGGCACCGCAGCGTGTTCCAGAAGCATCTTGCCGATCAGCCGCTGATGCAGGCCGTGCTCTCCGACATGGCCCTGCATGTGGAGGCGAGCACCGCGCTGGTGATGCGGCTCTGCCGCGCCTTCGACCGCACCCCGCACGATGCGGCGGAGGCCGCCTATATGCGGCTGCTGACGCCGGCGATCAAATACTGGACCTGCAAGAGCGCGCCGCCGTTCCTCTACGAGGCGATGGAGTGCCTCGGCGGCAACGGCTATGTCGAGGACGGCATTTTGGCGCGCCACTACCGGGAGTCGCCGGTCAACGCGATCTGGGAAGGTTCGGGCAATGTGATGTGTCTCGACGTGCTCCGCGCGCTCTCGCGCGAACCGGAGGCGGCGATGTCGGTGCTGCAAGCACTGGCGGCCGAGACGAAGGGGCTGCCCGGCGCGAGCGAGGCGGTTGCCTTCATCGGACAGACCTTCCGCCGCGCCGACGGTGAGCGGGTCGCACGCCTCGCGGTCGAGAAGCTGGCGCTGCTCGCCGCCGCCGCGGCTCTCAACGGCGTCTCGCCGCACCAGGCCGAACTGTTTGCCACGACGCGCCTCGCCGCCGATCGCGCCAGCATGTATGGCGCGGTGGAGCTGGACAGCGCCGACGTGCGCGCGCTGCTGGAGCGGGCGCTGCCGTGAGCCTTCCCAACGAAAGCCTTCTGATGGACTCCCTCAATCCCGACCATCCGCCGCTGATCGTGACGCCGGCGCCGCCGCGCGTCTGGAAGTTCTGGGGCACGGCGCTGTGGGGCATTTTCATCTTTTTCGCGATGTTCGTCGGGCAGGTCGGCGCCGTCGTTCTGCTGGTGCTGCTGCGTGGTCTTCCCGCAAACCTCAGCTCGGTCGAGCTCGTCGGCCACGAGCCCCAGGCGCTGGCGCTGTCGGTGATCATGGGCCTGCCGACGACGGTCGCCGCGGTCTGGCTGGCCATCCGCATCAAGAAGGCCTCCTTCGTCGATTATCTCGCGCTGTATTGGCCGACCTGGAAGCAGCTCCTGTTCGGCGCCGTCGGCCTGATCCTGCTGGTGCTGGCCTGGGAGACGATGTCGCGCGCGCTCGGCCGCGAGGCGACGCCCGGCTTCATGACCGACCTCTTGAAATCGGGCCGCGACAAGGGCGCGGCGTTCCTGCTGCTGTTCGCCTTCAGCGTGGCCGCGCCGATGTCGGAAGAGGTTCTGGCACGCGGCTTCCTGTTTCGCGGCTGGTCGGCGAGCTTCCTGCGCGTGCCCGGCGCGATCCTGCTGTCGTCGCTGGTGTGGACTGTCGTCCACCTGCAATACGACATCTACTTCCTCGCCGAGGTCTTCACCATCGGCTTGTGGTTCGGCTATATGCGCCACCGCGCCAACTCGCTCTGGCTCACCACCATCCTGCACGCGCTGAACAATCTGACCGCGGTGGTGCTGACGATGTGGCTGGGAAGCTAGGAGGCAGTCTGGATTGCTTCGTCGCAAGGGCTCCTCGCAACGACGTGGCGAGAGAGGTGCGCCCCTACGACGAGCCCTAGGCCACCAGCGCGATCGCGATCGGCATGGTGATCGCCGCCAAAATCGTCTGCAGCGTGATGATCTGCGCCAGCAGCGGGGCATCGCCGCCCATCTGGCGGGCCAGCACATAGGCGCTGGGCGAGGTCGGCACTGCCGCGCAGATCGCGACGATCGCAAGGTTGGTGCCCGACAGCCCGAACCAGACGGCCAGCGCGACCGCGAGCACCGGCATCAGCGCCAGCTTGAACGCGACGCCGATCGCCGCCCCCGTGCTCGGGCGGAACAGGCCCTTGAGCTGCAGGCCGGCGCCGGTGACGAGCAGGCCGATCGCAAGCGAGGAGCGGCCGAGCGCATCGGCGACCTCGTGCCAGATCCTTGGCAGCGGCAGATGAATGACGTTGATGACGAGGCCGATGACGCAGGCCCAGATCAGGGGATTACGGATCACCGTCATGACGATGGCGCGCGCGGACTGCTTCTCGGGTGAGGCATATTGCGCGAGCACGGCGACGCTGAACACGTTGACCAGCGGAATGATCGCGACCATCGCCACGGAGGCCAGCGCCAGTCCGACGTCGCCGTACAGATTGGCGGACACCGAGAGCGCCACGTAAGTCTGCCAGCGCGTTGCGCCCTGGAAGATCGAGGTGAAGGCGGGGCCGTCGATATCGAGCCGCGACAGGGCCGGGCGGAGCGCCAGGCAGAGCAGCGACATCGCCAGCGCCGACAGCAGCAGCGCACCGCCGACGCCGGCGACCGGCACTTTTGAGAGGTCGGCCTTCACCAGCGTCTGGATCAGCAGCATCGGAAACAGCACGAAATAGGTCAGCCGCTCCAGCCCGTGCCACTGGGTGTCGAGGCGCATCAGGCTGTGCCGGAGCACCACGCCGAGCACAATGAGGATGAAGACCGGCAGCAGCGCCGCGATCACGACGGCCATGGATCAGCCGGCCCCCGGGCTGGCGCGCAGATTGGCGAGGCGGTCGAGCGCGCCTTGCAGGATGAAGATCGCGGCGTGCTCGTCGATCACCTCGGCGCGCTTGGCGCGGCTGACGTCCATGCCGATCAGCTCGCGCTCGACCGCGGCGGTCGAGAGGCGCTCGTCCCAGAGGCCGATCGGGAGCGCGGTCAGGTTGGCAAGATTGCGGGCGAAGGCGCGGGTGGATTGCGCGCGGGGGCCCTCGCTGCCGTCCATGTTGATGGGCAGGCCGAGCACGAAGCCGGCCGCCTTGCGCTCGGCGGCGATCGCGAGCAGCCGGGCGGCGTCATGCTTGAACTGCTTGCGCTGGATCGTCTCGACGCCGGTCGCAAGCCGCCGGTCGGGGTCGGACACGGCGACACCGATGGTCTTGGTGCCCAAATCAAGCCCGACCAGCGCACCGCGTTCGGGCCAGTGGGTTGCAGCATCGACGAGAGGCAGGATAAGAGCCGGCATGGATTTAGCGCATATCATGCGTTGCGCTGCGGAGTGAACCCGGAACATGGATGCGCTGACACTATTCGGCCTGTTTGCCGTGACGGCGATGCTGGTCTGCTATGCCCTGGAAGACCGCAGCCACTGGTTCGTGCTGCTGTTCGCAATGTCCTGCGCGCTCGGCTCGGCCTATGGCTTTCTGCAAGGCGCCTGGCCGTTCGGCCTCGTCGAGGCGATCTGGGCCTTGGTTGCGCTGCGGCGGTGGCATCTCAGGCCGCGATGACGGAGGGATCGGGCGAGGGGCCGCCGGCAAGCGGCTCCTCGCCCAAGTCTTGAGATCAGCGGGTCGCGATCGGGCTCAGCGGATCGCGATCGGGTTGATCATCGCCTGCACGCCGCCGGTCCAGCGCGGCTGCCCCAGCACGAACAGGAATTCGTAGCCCTTGTCCCGGGCGAGCGCGGCGGTGTCCATGTTCTCGAGGATGTAGGTCCCGTTCATCGCGAGCAGGATCTGGTGCACCTCGAACACGTTCTTGGACTCGAACGGCAGCACCTCGAGCGCCCAGGTGTCGGCGCCGATCGCGACGACGCCCTTGCCGGTGAGGTACTTCGCGCCTTCGACGCCGAGCCCGGGCTCGCCGGCCGAGTAGCGCTTGTCGTCCTTGCCGATCAGGCTGAGCCAGCCGGTGTGGAAGATGACGACGTCGCCCTGGCGGATCTCGACGTTCTGCGCCTTGGCCGCTTCCTCGATCTCCTTGACGTTGAAGGCGGTGCCTTCCTTCACGATGTCGGTCTTGAAATAGGCCGCCATGTCGAGCAGCACGCCGCGCGTGACCATCGGCGGCACCTTCTCGATGCCGAGCTTCTTCAATCCGTTTGGATCGGCGAAATCGGCGAGCTTGTTGCCGTTGTAATAGACGTGCTCGACGCCGAGATGGCCGAGACCGTCGAGCTGGCTGCCGATGCCGACCCAGGTGTCGAGGATGTCGTCATTGTAGGTGGCCTTGTTGGGCCCGAGGCCGGGGCTGCCGGCCTGTCCGGGCTGCACCACGGTGATCTTGAAGGTGCGCGGCGGATAAGCGGGCGTCTGCGGCGTGACGGGAATGCCGAGGGCGTAGGTTTTGCCGGTCTTGACCAGTGAAGCAGCCTTCACCACCAGCTCCGGCGTCATGTAGTTGGCGGCACCGATCTCGTCGTTCGGTCCCCATTTCGATTTGGTCCAGTCCTGTGCGCTTGCAGTTCCAGAGATCGCCGACAACGCGGCGACGCAGCACAACACGAGCGTATTGCGCATCGATAGTCCTCCCGATGTTTTTGCCGATGTTTGTGTTCGTTATGGTTTCGCGCTGGCCAGTCACTCATCCTAACGTAGAAGAGTGACGACCTTCAAAGCTTTTCGATGTGCTGCGCTGCGGCGGCTGAACGCAGCGCAGATTCAATCAGCGCGATAGTTTTGTGACGAATTTCGTGGCGTGGAACGCTGCGTTGCGTCAGGCCGCGATGACGTCGTCGTCTTTCTTCAGGCAGGAGATGAAACCTTGCAGCGCGCTGTATTGGTGTCCGGCGCTGCGCTGGATGAAGAGCGTTTCGACGCGTGCGTGCGAGGGGCTCAGCGTGTGGATCGATACGCTGCCGGTCATTGCGCTGCGCTCGACCACGGCACGCGGCAGCAGCGTCACGCCCATGTCGGCGGCGACGCAGCCGATCATGCCGTCGAGCGTGCCGAGTTCGAAGCGCGCGGCAGACGGCCAGCCGAACTCGACGAAGACCTGTTCGAGCCGCTGGCGATAGGTGCAGCCGGTGCGGAACACCAGTGCGGTCGGGCCGGACTCCGGCGTGCCGGCACGCAGCTCGGCAAGCGAGCTCCAGCGCCGCGCGCTGACCAGCACCAGCTCCTCGCGGAAGGCGCTGGTCGCGGCAAGATCGGCATGTGCGATGGGACCTGCGACGAACGCGCCGTCAAGCGTGCCTTCGAGCACGCCGGCGACGAGATCGGCCGTGGTCGCGGTGCGCAAGGAGAGGCGCACGGCCGGGAAGCGGCGATGGAAATCGGCGAGCAGCGGCGGCAACCGGACGGCCGCCGTCGTCTCCATCGAGCCGATCGCCAGCGGTCCCTTCGGTTCGCCATCATCGCGCGCGGCGAGCACGGCCTCGCGCGACAGCGCGGCCATTCGCTGCGCGTAGGGGAGGAGACGCTTGCCGGCGCCCGTCAGCGTCATGCCGCGGCTGTGACGTTCGAACAGCGGCGTGCCGATCTCCGCCTCCAGCGCCTTCACGCGCTGGGTGACATTGGACTGCACGGTGTTCAGCTCTTCCGCGGCCCGGGTGATGCCGCCGGTGCGGGCGACGGCGGCGAAGGTCTGGATGTCGCTCAGTTCCATGGCGTCGTTTCGCTTTTGTGATGGCAGCGTTCGCAACAATTCATTTTTCGAGAATGCTAGTCGCGCCTAGTCTGGCTGTCCAGATCAGGGAGGTGCCATGATCAGGGAGGTGTTATGCCGGTTGCGACATCGCTGACCACGCTGCTGGGGATCACGCATCCCGTCCTGCTGGCGCCGATGGATATCGTCGCGGGCAGCCGGCTGGTGACGGCCGTGAGCCATGCCGGCGGTTTCGGCATTCTCGGCGGCGGCTATGGCGAGCAGGCGTGGCTCGAGCAGGAGACGGCGAAGCTTGGCGCCCTGTCGGCGCCGTTCGGGATCGGCTTCATCACCTGGAGCCTCGCCAAACGGCCCGAGCTTCTCGACGTGGCTCTCGCCGCAAAACCGTCCGCGATCATACTGTCGTTCGGTGATCCCGCGCCGTTCGCACCAAAGATCAAATCATCAAGCGCACGTCTGATCTGCCAGGTGCAGGACGAGGCGATGGCGCGGCAGGCGCTCGATGCCGGCGCCGACATCCTGATCGCGCAGGGCACGGAGGCGGGCGGTCACGGCGCCTCGCGCACCACTGTCGATCTCGTGCCTGCCATCGTCGATCTCGCCGCGGGCCGCGTGCCTGTCGTTGCGGCCGGGGGCATCGCCGACGGACGCGGGCTCGCCGCCATGATGATGCTCGGTGCGAGCGGCGTGCTGCTCGGCACGCGCTTCTATGCGAGCCAGGAGGCCGACGGCGCGGAGGAGGCCAAGCGGCGCATCTGCGCGGCGAACGCTGGCTCGACCGTGCGCGGCATCATCTTTGATCTCTCCCGCAACAATGTCTGGCCGGCGCCCTTCACGGGAAGGTGTCTGGTCAACGACCACGCCAGGCGCTGGATCGGCCGCGAGGTCGAGCTGATGCAGAATGTTGCCGCAGTCGCGGCGGAGTATGACGCCGCAAAGGCCGCCGGCAATTTTGATATTGCGGCTGTGATCGCCGGCGAGGCGATCAGCCTGATCCATGATATTCCACCCGCCGCCGAGATCGTCGAACGCATCGCGGCCGAAGCCGAGCAACTTTTGGCCGGCCGTCGCAATTCCATCGTGTCCGCCTGAACTGCGAGAGAACAACCATGTGGCCTGACCGTCGACTGATCGACCTCTTCAAGACCGAATTCCCGATCGTGCTGGCGCCGATGGCCGGCGTGATGGATGCGGAGCTGGTGATCGCCGTGGCGGAGGGCGGCGGGCTCGGCTCGCTGCCGAGTGCGATGCTGTCGCCGGAGAAGGCGCGCGAGCAGGTCCACATCATTCGCCAGCGCGTGAAGGCGCCGGTCAACATGAACTTCTTCTGCCACACGCCGGTCGATCTCACGGCCGAGGCGGAAGCGCGCTGGAAGCAGCGGCTCACGGGCTATTACACCGAGCATGGTCTCGATCCCGCGGCGCCGATCAACGCCGCCAACCGCGCGCCGTTCGATGCGGCATTCTGCGAGGTGGTCGAGGAGCTGAAGCCGGAAGTCGTCAGCTTCCATTTCGGCTTGCCGGATCCGGCGCTGCTCAAGCGCGTCAAGGCAGCCGGCTGCTTCGTCATCTCGTCGGCGACGACGGTCAAGGAAGCGGTCTGGCTGGAGCAGCGCGGCGTCGATGCGGTCATCGCGCAAGGCGCCGAGGCCGGCGGCCATCGCGGCATGTTCCTGACCGACAAGATCTCCGAGCAGCCCGGCACCTTTGCGCTGGTGCCGCAGGTCGCGGATGCCGTGAAAGTGCCTGTGATCGCGGCCGGCGGCATCGCCGACGGGCGCGGCATCGCCGCCGCCTTCGCGCTCGGCGCCTCCGGCGTGCAGATTGGCAGCGCCTATCTGCGCTGTCCGGAGTCCAAGGTCAGCGCCGGCGGCCGCAAGGCGCTCGCCGAGGCGCGGGACGATTCCACCGTCATCACCAATGTCATGACCGGCCGCCCGGCGCGCGGTGTCCAGAACCGCCTGATGCGCGAGGCCGGCCCGATCTCGCCGGATGCGCCGCCGTTCCCCCATGCCGCGACCGCGCTGGGGCCGCTGAAGACGGCTGCCGAAAAGCAGGGCAGGGTGGATTTCACCAATCTCTGGGCCGGCCAGGCTGTGGCCCTCGGCCGCGAGGTCCCCGCGGCCGAATTGACCCGGGATTTTGCCAAATCGGCGCTGGCCCGCATGAAAGCGCTGGCTGGGTAAGGGGAAGGCGCCGGTTGCGGCGCAAAACCGGCCTCTGCTATACGGCACATAGGTTTTGCCGTGAGAGGCCTTATATAATGTCCGTCGACGCCGCTACCGTCCGCCGCATCGCGCATCTGGCGCGCATTGCGGTTTCCGAGGACGAGGTTCCGCATCTGCAGGGCGAGCTCAACGCCATGCTCGCCTTTGTCGAGCAGCTCTCGGAGGTCAATGTCGAGGGCGTGGAGCCGATGACCTCGGTGACCCCGATGCAGATGAAGAAGCGGCAGGACGTGGTCAATGACGGCGAGATCGCCGACGATATCGTTGCCAATGCGCCCGCGACCGAAGGTGACTTCTTCCTGGTGCCGAAGGTCGTCGAGTAATTTGCATAGCGTTTTCGAGCGAAGTGGAAGCCGGTTCGCGTCAAGAAAACGCGTCAAACTAAAGAGTCTCAGGACGCCGCCCGATGTGCATGCTTTGCGACGATGAGAAGGCCTATCAGGCCTACATGAATTATCTCGACAAGATGGAGCGGCAGGGCAAGGCCGCCGATCCCAATGTCGCCGTCAATGCCGTCCTCGACGAGCTCGAGGCCGCCGCGAATGCGGCCGCCAAAAAAGACGACCCGGCCAACGACAAGACCCTGTCTCCGTTCTTCTGCAGCCCGATCAATAAATGACCGATTTGACATCGCTGACGCTCGCCGAGGCCCGCAAGGGTCTCGCCGACAAGACTTTCACGTCACTCGAGCTGACCGACGCGCATCTTTCCGCGATCGAAGCCGCGCGCGTGCTCAACGCCTTCGTGATGGAGACGCCGGACCAGGCGCGCACCATGGCGCGCGAGGCGGACGGCAAGATCGCCAAGGGCGATGCCGGTCCCCTCGCGGGCATCCCGCTCGGCATCAAGGATCTGTTCGCGACCAAGGGCGTGCGCACCACGGCGTGCTCGAAGATCCTCGGCAATTTCGTGCCGACCTATGAGTCCACCGTCACCTCGCAGCTCTGGCGCGACGGCGCGGTGATGCTCGGCAAGCTCAACAATGACGAGTTCGCGATGGGCTCGGCGAACGAGACCTCGTGCTTTGGTCCCGTCGCCAATCCCTGGCGGCGTGACGGCTCCAACGCCACGCTGGTGCCGGGCGGCTCGTCCGGCGGCTCGGCCTCGGCCGTGGCGGCGCTGCTCTGCATGGGCGCGACCGCGACCGACACCGGCGGCTCGATCCGCCAGCCCGCGGCGTTCACGGCGACCGTCGGCATCAAGCCGACCTATGGCCGCTGCTCGCGCTGGGGCATCGTCGCATTTGCGTCCTCGCTCGACCAGGCAGGCCCGATCGCGCGCAGCACGCGCGATGCGGCGATGCTGCTGCGCTCGATGGCCGGCCACGATCCGAAGGACACGACCTCGGTCGATATTCCCGTGCCGGATTACGAGGCCGCGATCGGCAAGTCCGTGAAGGGCATGAAGATCGGCATCCCCAAGGAGTACCGTCTCGACGGCATGCCGGCCGAGATCGAGAAGCTCTGGAGCGAGGGCGCGGCGTGGCTGAAGGCGGCCGGCGCCGAGCTCGTCGAGGTCTCGCTGCCGCACACGAAGTACGCGCTGCCGGCCTATTACATCGTGGCCCCGGCGGAGGCCTCGTCCAACCTCGCGCGCTATGACGGCGTTCGCTACGGCCTGCGCGAGCAGGGTAAGAACATCATCGAGCAGTACGAGAACACCCGCGCCGAGGGGTTTGGCGCCGAGGTGCGCCGCCGCGTCATGATCGGCACCTATGTGCTCTCGGCCGGCTATTACGACGCCTATTACCTGCGCGCGCAGAAAGTGCGCACGCTGATCAAGAAGGATTTCGAGGATTGCTTCGCCAGGGGCGTCGACGCGATCCTGACGCCAGCGACGCCGTCGGCGGCCTTCGGTATCGGCGAGAAGGGCGGCGCCGATCCCGTCGAGATGTATCTCAACGACATCTTCACGGTGACCGTGAACATGGCGGGCCTGCCCGGCATCGCCGTGCCCGCGGGCAAGGACAGCCAGGGCCTGCCGCTCGGCCTGCAGCTGATCGGCCGCCCGTTCGAGGAGGAGACCCTGTTCTCGCTCGGCGAGGTGATCGAGCAGGCCGCCGGCCGCTTCACGCCCGCGAGGTGGTGGTGAATGTCGCTGGCTTCATCGCAAGCCTCGACGGCGCGGCGCCCGCGCCGGAGCTGAACGCGCCGCTGGCCGGTCTGTGGTGGGCTGCGAAGGGCGACTGGGACCAGGCGCACAAGATCGTCCAGGACGACGATGGCCGGGATGCGGCTTGGGTGCACGCCTATCTGCACCGCGTCGAAGGCGATCTCGGCAATGCCGGATACTGGTATCGCCAGGCCGGCCAGGTCGCGGCAAAGGATTCATTGGAAGCGGAGTGGCAGCGGATCGCTGCCGCGCTGCTCGGGAGCACAACATGAGCACGGCCACGCACAAACTTCTCAAAGGCGCCACCGGCGATTGGGAGATGGTCATCGGCATGGAGATCCATGCCCAGGTGACCTCGAACTCAAAGCTGTTCTCGGGCGCGTCGACCGAATTCGGCGGCAAGCCAAACAGTCACGTGTCGCTGGTCGATGCGGCGATGCCGGGCATGTTGCCCGTGATCAACGAGGAATGCGTCAGGCAGGCTGTCCGGACCGGGCTCGGTCTCAACGCAAAGATCCATTTGCGTTCGGTGTTCGACCGCAAGAACTATTTTTATCCGGACTCGCCGCAGGGCTACCAGATCAGCCAGTACAAATCGCCGATCGTCGGCGAGGGCGAAGTCGTCGTCGAACTGGACGGCGGCAGGACGGCCACCATCGGTATCGAGCGGCTGCATCTGGAGCAGGATGCAGGCAAATTGCTGCATGACCAGTCGCCGACGATGTCCTTTGTCGACCTCAACCGCTGCGGCGTGGCGCTGATGGAGATCGTCTCAAAACCCGACATCCGCGATGCCGAGCAGGCGAAGGCCTATGTGACCAAGCTGCGCTCGATCCTGCGCTATCTCGGCACCTGCGACGGCGACATGGAGAAGGGCTCTCTGCGCGCCGACGTGAACGTCTCCGTGCGCAAGCCGGGTGCACCGCTCGGCACCCGCTGCGAGATCAAGAACATGAACTCGATCAACTTCATCGGCCAGGCGATCGAGTACGAAGCGCGCCGCCAGATCGAAATTCTCGAGGACGGTGGCCAGATCGACCAGGAAACGCGGCTCTACGACCCCAACAAGGGCGAGACGCGCTCGATGCGGTCCAAGGAAGAGGCGCACGACTATCGCTACTTCCCCGATCCCGACTTGCTGCCGCTCGAGTTCTCACAAGGCTTCGTCGACGAGCTGAAGGCTGAGCTTCCCGAGCTGCCGGACCAGAAGAAGACGCGCTTCGTCGCCGATTTCGGCCTGTCGGGCTATGATGCGAGCGTGCTCGTCGCCGAGCGCGAGAGCGCGGTATTCTACGAGACCGTGCTCGACAAGCTCGGCAACCGCGCCCGCGACGGCAAGATGGCGGCGAACTGGGTGATCAACGAGCTGTTCGGCCGTCTCAACAAGGAAGGCCGGGACATTACAGACTCTCCCGTCAACGCCGAGCAGCTCTCAGGGATCATCGACCTGATCGGCGAGGGCACGATCAGCGGCAAGATCGCCAAGGATCTGTTCGAGATCGTCTGGCAGGAGGGCGGCGATCCCCGCGCGCTGGTCGAAAGCCGCGGCATGAAGCAGGTGACGGATCTTTCGGCGATCGAAAAGGTTGTCGACGACATCATCGCGGCCAATCCCGACAAGGCCGCGCAGGTCAAGGACAAGCCGCAGTCGCTCGGCTGGTTCGTCGGCCAGGTGATGAAGGCGTCCGGCGGCAAAGCCAACCCGCAGAGCGTCAACGACCTGCTCAAGTCCAAGCTCGGCGTCTAGCCTCACGCGTTCGAACGAGGTGACGGACACACTCCGTCACCTCGCGCGACGTCGAGATGAGACGCGCGCACGCATCGCCGACAGCGAACTTCATCCGGTCTCGGTCAGATGCGAATGCGAATCGCAAGTCGCGCGATTCGCTCAAAACGGCGACTTGCACGCGCTCGGACGAGCGCTTCCGCCGTTAAGCATGAAAATAATTTCGTTGCCAAAATTCGCGACTCAGAGTCCGCGACACGCCTCCACGACGCGATCGCGCGCATTGCCGCGCACTTCATCGCGTCGATCGCGCGCGATGCGCGCGCACAGAATAATACTTGCTGCATAGTGTTTTCTTGCAATCGCTGCACGTGTCGAGGTCGATGGTGCGAGATGCATTTGCAATCGCGGACGCGTTACTCTGCGTGTCGGCAAATCAAGCGCGGCTGGCGCACGCACACCGCGTCGTCAACACTTCCTTAAGTGGGAAGATGTTTTTTTTGTCGTGTTGGTGTATTCGGGGTGAGTGCACATTCGATCCCCGAATGCGCGCAGCGATTAAAGCCATCTCACACATCGGAGGGCAACATGGCCAAGAAAGCGAAGAAGGCGAAGAAGGTAAAGAAGGCGAAGAGCGCAGTGAAGAAGACTGCGAAGAAGACCCGCAAGGTCGCGAAGAAGAAGTAACTTCGCTTCTGAAGTTGCCGGCTCCTAGCAGCCGGCACGTCATCAGCGCCTCCTAGAGGTTCTGGTCGACGATAGAGGGTGTCGGCGAGACATCAGGTCAACGGTCGGGTCGTTCTCTTTTGCGGCCCGGCAGAAGAAACAAGTTTTCTTCGTTCGGCGCGGCTCTCCGCAAGGGGCTCCGCAATTTCACAAGCGGCCTTCGGGCCAACGTGGAATCTGATCCTGACGTGTTCGCCGACGCCCTCGTTCCCTGAGGCCGGGGTATTGCCGGCATTCCTTTTCCCTCACATTGCCGATCTGACCGCGACGTCGACCCGTTGACGTGGCCGCACTGCCTCTTGGGGCAGGTGAGGGCTGCGGCAAGTTGTCGTTTTGCTGCGACGGCATTTGAGCGGGCGCGGTGCGCCGCGCCACGACCGATTCCCCAGCCGCAATCTGCGTACCTGCCGACATGATTACCGCAGTCGTTGCCACGACGCGACCCTACGGGCCTTCCGGGCGACCCGCCGCCACAATTTGTAACCTCGGCACGCGGCGCCACTGCGCGCGATGGTTATCGATGTCCCAAAATCCCAAGGTAAACCGAATCTGACGAATCGCAGAAGTGCCTGCAAATCAGGGACTTCTTGAATTCCGCGCAGAGGCGCCGCGCGCCCGCGTTTACGTCTGCTTCATCGCGATACTTAAACTGCCATTCAAATTTGCCCGCCATCATCGCCTCCAACAAGCCGGCAAACGGCTTGGGCAAAAAGACTTAGGGATGAGTTGAACAGCGCACGGTCCAGAGGGATCGCGCACATCAGTGTTGGACGGGAGCCGCGCTCGGGGGAACGAGGCGGCATAAGAAAAAGGGGATGCGTTATGTTTCAGGGTACTTTCGATCTCGATACGGCAACGCCGATCGATGCGAGCGCGCTGTCGGACGTTCTGTTCGAGCGCGGAATCTATTGGGCGAGCGGCCGCTCCGGCCTCGTCGATCTCGTCGCCGCGCATAAATGGTTCAACCTCGCCGCCCTGAAGGGCCGCAAGGACGCCGTGGCGCTGCGCCAGGAAGTCGCCGGCCAGATGTCCGATGCCGAGATCTCGGCCGCGCAGCGCGACGCGCGGGCGTGGGTCTCCGCTCACTGAACTGAGAAGCGCGCCCGCACCCGTATTTTCACGGGTGCGCATGGTTGCGCTGAATCAAGCTCCTGCGTCTTGCCGCCACTTAAGACCCGGGCGGCATGAGCGACACCGACAAGAATGACTCAGGAGCGAGTCAATGGTTGCCGATTCAGATCGCGCCCGACGATTGCGATCTGGAACTCGGACGGCCGCACAAGACCGGCATTTTACCGTTGACCTTTCCATGCCGCCGCAAGGCCGGCGTCTGGTTCAATGTCTGGGCCGGCGAGGCGGTGCTGATATCGCCCTCGCATTGGCGGATATGGCGATCCCGCATCTAGGCGCGCGGACACTCACATAAGAAGAGTGCGAATCGGTTGAGCTCAGCCGCGCTGATCCTTGCGCCAGGCTTTCGCGGTCGTTCGCCCGCCGTGTTCAGGTGAAAGAGCGTACAGCTATCGATTCTGCTGCTGGATGGCGGAGAGGGAGGGATTCGAACCCTCGATACAGCTTGAGACCGTATGACGCTTTAGCAAAGCGTTGCCTTCAGCCACTCGGCCACCTCTCCGGTGCGAGCCTTATGCATCTAATTACTTGGGCCGGTCAATTTGGAAGCGCGTGTTTTTGTTCGAATATTCCCAGCGATCTTCAAGTCAAAACGGGTTTGCTTGGAGAGCGAGACCATAATGCCGTGAGAACGGGCGCTGAGCTTGGACGTCGTTCGGTCCGGCATTTACGTGTGAAACGTCGCCCCTCACATAAGCGACTGATTACGTTGGAAAATTAAACGGGTGACGCAAACAGCAGGGCCGGTCGAGGTCCGAACTCCAAAGTTCGCGCCAGCCGAGCTGCTAGCCTCAATGCCCGGTCATCCCCGCTCTCCATATAGAGTGTCTGCGGCGGCGCCCTGGGCTCGTTGTCGCGACCGCCGCTGAAACAGGCCGGGAATCGCGCAGGGAAGGGCGCCGGCCTTCTCCTTGAGTCTCCTTCCGATTCTACGATTCGAACGCGTCAAATCCGCTTCAGATCGATGTCCCTTCCGTGTTGCCTCATGTGAGGAACTTTGAGGGCAAAAGGAACCACTCAAAAAACATAAATGAAAACAAAGTCTTGCGAGGGCGGTCTGATCACATCTGCGTGTTATTTGTGCAACACCCGTCGGAAAACGAGCTTCATAGGCTCGCTTCGGAGCGTTCTCTTGTTGTGTGTGCAAGGACGTTCGGTAATTGTGACTGAGCGACGGAGGGGGGCATCCCGAGGTCGTCCCGTTTTAGGTGGTTCGCTTAAGTCCCTCGCGTTCAGCGGGTGTGTCCGAAGGCGCGAAGCGACTAGGCGGTGAGTTAAGGGACAAGGGAACCAACCTTAGGGTGTTTCACCCAGCGGATCCGGAACCTTCCCTATAGAGCAAACTTGGAGGTTTAACATGAAGTTGGTTAAGAGCCTTTTGCTCGGTTCAGCGGCGGGTCTGATCGCCGTTGGCGGAGCGCAGGCAGCCGATCTCCCCGTAAAGGCCAAGGCGGTCGAATACGTGAAGATCTGCTCCCTGTACGGTGCGGGTTTCTACTACATCCCGGGCACCGACACCTGCATCAAGCTGGGTGGTTATCTGCGCGCTGAAGTTGGTCTGAACACCAACAGCATTTATGGCTCCCAGATCGCCTCTCCCGCTAGCGCGCGCAATCGCCTGAGCAACTACTACACCATGCGCGCTCGTGAAGATCTCAACATCGACACGCGCACCGCGACCGAATATGGCGTCGTCCGCACCTTCTTCGATGCGACGTTCTCCTGGACCACCGGCGGCTATCAGGGCACCGGTTCCGCTTTCGGCGGCACGGCCTACACCGGCACGATCGGCATCAACAACGCTGGTGCGTCCCCGGCGCTGGTTGGTGGCTCGATCAACCCGACCGACGGCGGCACCTCGGGCGGTTCGCTCGGCGTGTACTACGCCTTCATCCAGTTCGCCGGCTTCACGATGGGTAAGGCCGTGTCGCAGTTCGACGCGCCCTGGACCAACTATCCCGGCAACAACTTCGACGGTCTCGTCGGCGGCTCGGGCACGGTCACCGGTGTCAACCAGTTCAGCTACACCGCTGACTTCGGTCAGGGCGTGACGGCGGCGTTCTCGGCTGAAGACGCAACCGCGTACTACCAGGCCGGCAACTTCAACATTTCCAGCGCGGTTGGTGGTGGTGCCATCGCCGGTCTGACCACCGGTGCGTTGGGCGCCAATGCCATCGGCGGCTCGCGTTCGCCGAACCTCGTCGGTATGGTTCGTGTTGACCAGGCTTGGGGTCTCTTCCAGGCGTCGGTCGCTGCGCATGACAACCACGTTGCCTACTACGGCCCGGTCGAGACGACTGGCCACCCCGACGACAAGTGGGGTTGGGCGGTTCAGCTCGCTCTGTCGATCAAGAACATCCCGACTGGCGCGGGTGACGTGATCAACATCTCGGGCGTCTACACCGACGGTGCGACCCGCTACAACTTCCAGAACCTGGCGGGTAGCTCGTTCGTCATGTACGGCAGCTCGAGCCTTGCCTACGGCAGCCTCGCTGCGGTTAACGCTCCGGACACCACGTTCATCGGCTCGGCTGCTACCGGCTTCAGCAACCAGGAGTCGGTCAAGACCTGGGGCTTCCGTGGCGCTTACACTCACAACTGGGATCCGTACTGGAACACCGCGATCTACGGTGCCTATGCGGCGGCTCAGTTCGGTGGCCTGACCAAGACGTTCCTCTGCGGTCCGACCGGCGTCTTTTCGACGGTTGCGGGCGTGACCTCGTGCAATCCTGACTTCAACATCGGTCAGGTTGGCGTGATCACCCGCTGGACCCCGGTCAAGAACCTGACGTTCTCGGCGGACTTCACCTGGACCCACGTCGACCAGAAGTATGCCGGCGTCGTGACCACGGGCGCCAACTTCCCGGTCGCCAAGCCGGGCCTGACCTACGAGCTGAAGGATCAGGACTCGCTGACCCTGCTGCTCCGCGCTCAGCGCAACTGGTGATCCCATCAGGTCTAACGACCTGACGGAGAGCCCCGGCGGGAAACCGCCGGGGTTTTTCTTTTCTGGAGTCTTCTCGAGCTGCTGAGGCAGTTGCCAGCGGGGGCTTATGATTATCTTCCCCTTCGGCTTCTACATTTTGGACGGTAAGTCGCCGATCTATGTCGGCAACGACCTGGAAGCGAAGGACTTCGTGCGCGCGTGGCTGGAAGCAAACCCCGGGCAGGTTCGGCTCGGCTTCGCCGCGATTGGGCCCGTACGGATTTTGACGAGGTTTCTGGGCTGGGATGAAGCGTTTCGGTCCAGCAGCATGGACCCCGAGCCCTTGTTGTTCGAAACGACCCTGGATGGCGCTCCCGACATTGGCGCGCGACGCCTCTATCGCGACTACGACGACGCACTAGCCGGCCACGCTGAACTCGTTGAGATCGCTCGGCGGAGATTGCCTGAAGCGCGCTGATATCCAGCCCGCGCCCATTTCGACACCTCTCGTCGTTGTCTGAAGATAGATCCTCCGCGGAGCCTGGCGGAAGCCTCAACGCCGCTCCGGCCCGGACTTCGCGCGCAAGATCTCGCTTCAGCGACGATCGTCGCAAGCCGTCTTGCGTGAACAATAAAGGGCGTGGCGCCCTTACTCGACGCTGCCGGCGCCGCGGCGCAGATCGGCTTCGATCTGCAGCCGCGTGCCACCGCCGAAGCGGGCGCGGTAGACCTGCAGGTTCTCCATGATCCGCTGCACGTAGTTGCGCGTCTCCGAGAACGGAATCAGCTCGACCCAGTCGACCGCGTCGACCTTGGCGTCGCGCGGATCGCCGTAGCGGTCGACCCATTTCTTCACGCTGCCGCGGCCGGCATTGTAGGCGGCGAAGGTCATGATGTAGGAGCCGCGATAATCCTCGAGCAGCCCGCCGAGCTCGGCCGAGCCGAGCGTGGCGTTGTAGACCGAATCGTTCTTCAGCCGCGACAGATCGTAGGTCGCGCCGTGCCGCTTGCAGACGTAGCGCGCCGCGTCCGGCGTCACCTGCATCAGCCCGTAGGCCTGCGCCGGCGAGACCACCGAGGGATTGAACGCGCTCTCCTGTCGCGCAATGGCGTAGACGATGCTGCGCTCGACTTCGGGACCGATCGGCGTGAACTGCGGAATGCCGTTGACGGGATAGGCATAGAAGTCGAACGGCAGGCCGCGATTGAGCGCGGCCTTGCCGAGCAGCAGCATGCCGCGCGCGTCGCTGTAGCGCTGCGTGAGCTCTCCGAGGCCCACAAGCGCCTCGGGATCGCCGTTCTCGCCCATGTCGGCAAGCATCGGCACCGCCATCTCGCGCTCGTCGAGCTCGTAGAGCAATTGTGCGGCGCGCACGATCTCGAGCCGTTCGGCGCCGCGGCCGCGCGGCTGGCTGTTGAGCTCGATCTGCGGCAGGCCGAGCTTTGCGCGCGCTAGCTGGCCGTAATAGCTGGTCGATTGCTCGGCGGCGCGCGCATAGGCGTTGCGCGCCTCCTGCTGGCGGCCTGCGGCTTCCGCCGCGCGGCCCTGCCAATAGCCGGCGCGCGCCAGCGTGGTCGGATTGACGCTGCCGACGCCGATGCGGGCGAAATGCTGGGCGGCGGTGGCGGGATCGTTGAGGAAGCGCAGCGCGATCCAGCCCGCGGTGAACTCCTGCTCGGTCTTGTAGATGTCGCGCGAAGGCAGCGCCGCGTCGCGGGCGATCAGATAGGCGCTGCGGAATTCCTCGGTGTCGATCATCTTGCGCGCGAGCAGGCGCCGCTCGATCCACCATTCGTCGAGATTGTAGAGCCGGTTCGGATCCTTCGGCGCGGCCAGCATCAGCTGGGCGGCCTCGGCAAACTTCTCCTCGCGGCGGAGCAGCTGGATCTTGCTGAAGATGAAGCCGGGATCGTTGTGCAGCTCGCGCGGTACGGCGTCGAGCAACGCATGCGCGTTCGGCGCTTTCTTGACGGCGGCGATGCGGGCCTTGGCGAGCGCGACATAGCCGGCGCCGAGACGTTTTGCTGCGCGCAGCGCCGCTTCGTTCTCGCTGCCGTAGAGCAGCGTGTCCATCCGCGCCTTCTGGTCGCCCGCCGTGAGCAGCGCGCCGAACTGGTCGAGCGCGTTGTTCTCGGTGTCTTCCGACATCGGGTCGCTGCGCCAGGCCTCGCGCACCAGCCGCTCGGCATTGGCGCGGTCGCCGCGTGCCAGCATCGCCTTGGCGAGCGTGAAGCGGCCCTTGGCGGACACCGGGGATTCGCTCTCGAACCAGGACCAGGCGACGCTGTCGTCGCGCCTGTCGTCCCACATCGCCGCCTCGAGGCGGCGGCGGAGGAAGGTCTGCGACGGCCAGCTCGGATTTGCCGAGAGGAAGGCGCGATAGCGCTCGACGGTGGCGCCATTGTCCTCGCTGCGCAGGATGATCCATTCGGCAAGCTTGCGCGCGACCGGATCCGAGATCGAGGCGGCGTAATTGGTGGCATCGCCCGACTTGCGCTTGCGCACGAGCTCGATGACGGTCTCCAGCGTGTCCTTGTCGGCCTGCGAGGTCGATGAGGTCGCGGCGACCGCAGCGGGCGTGATCGGCTTCCGCGGCGCAGCGTGCTGGCGCGTCGCAGGCGCCAGCACCGGAGCGGGAATCGGTTTGGCGGCGGGTGCCGGGGCGGTCGGTCTGACGGTGGCCGTCACGGCCGGGGCAGGGGCGGCCTTGGGGGCCGTGCCATTGGCGGCCGGTTGCAATCTCGGCGCGGTGGCCGCCGCCGCAGGCTTCGGCTTGTCCTTGGGCTTATCCTTCCCGGGTTCCTTGCCGGCGCTCTTGCCTGCGTCCTTGCCAGCATCCTTGGCCGGTTTCTTCGCGGCGTCCTTGTTCGCGGCTTCCTTGGCGGAGGCGCCAGCCGCACCCTTGCTCGCGCCCTTCGTGGCGTCCTTCGAGGTGTCCTTGCCGGTTCCCTTGGCTGTGTCTTTGGCCGATCCCTTCGCCGCGTCTTTGGCCGCGGGTTTCGCATTGGTGCTGTCCGCAGGCGTCTCGTTGGACTTGGCCAGCGCGGCGCAGCCGACCGACAGCCCGGCTATCAGGCTTACAACCAGACCCGCGGATCGCCAGGCGGCACGAGGAAAGGAGGTCACGGCGTTTCGTCGCCCCGAATCAGTGAGATGGCTCAAGATCTAGATGTACAGGATCTGGCTGTATTTGATTGAATATGCGTACAAATTACCAACAGCGGCTTACCTCGGGCGGGTTTGCACCAGCACCGCGGCAAAATCGCGGCCTAAACGGTGCGTCACGCGGCAGCGGCCCTTTTACCGGCGGGATAGACCCGATATGTATGGGGCTTGCTCGCAAGATTGCCGCGTACGGAGGAAGTCCATGGCAGCCAAGACGAAATTCCGGGGTTCGTTCACCGCCTTGGTCACGCCGTTCAAGAACGGCTCGCTGGACGAGGCGGCGTTCCGCTCGCTCGTCAACTGGCAGATCTCGGAAGGCACCAACGGCCTGGTCCCGGTCGGCACCACCGGCGAGAGCCCGACGCTCAGCCACGACGAGCACAAGAAGGTCGTCGAATGGTGCATCGCTGAAGCCAAGGGCCGCGTGCCCGTGATTGCCGGTGCCGGCTCCAACTCGACCAAGGAAGCGATCGAGCTCTCCCAGCACGCCGAGAAGGCGGGCGCGGACGCCGTGCTGGTCGTGACGCCGTACTACAACAAGCCGACCCAGGAAGGCATGTACCAGCACTTCAAGGCAATCAACGACGCGATCGGCATTCCGATCATCATCTACAACATCCCGCCGCGCTCGGTGATCGACATGTCGGTCGACACCATGAAGCGGCTGTGGGAGTTGAAGAACATCGCCGGCGTCAAGGACGCCACCGCCAGCATGGTCCGTGTCTCGCAGCAGCGCGCAGCGATGGGCGAGGACTTCAACCAGCTCTCCGGCGAGGACGCCACTATTCTCGGCTACATGGCGCATGGCGGCCATGGCTGCATCTCCGTGACCTCGAACGTCGCGCCGCGCCTGTGCTCGGAGTTCCAGGCTGCCTGGGCGAAGGGCGACACCAAGGCGGCGCTCGCGATCCACGACAAGCTGATGCCGCTGCACAACAACCTGTTCATCGAGAGCAATCCGGCGCCGATCAAGTACGCGATGTCGCTGATCGGCAAGCTCGAGGAGACCCTGCGGTTGCCGATGGTTCCGGTCTCCGAGCCGACGCGCGCTGCCGTGCGCAGCGCGATGGTGCACGCTGGGCTGATCAACTGATGCGCTATTGTCGAGCATGATCTCTTCGGAAAACCGCTGCACTTTTCCGGATCATGCTGTAGCCAGCCGGGGAGCCATTCATGAGCGTCGACGAGAAGGGCAGGAAGATGCTCACGGAGTTCCGTGAGTTCGCCATGAAGGGCAATGTCGTCGACCTTGCGGTCGGCGTCATCATCGGCGCGGCCTTCGGCGCCATCGTCACGTCGCTGGTCGGCGACATCATCATGCCGATCATCGGCGCTGCGACCGGCGGCCTCGACTTCTCGAACTACTACGTCCCCTTGTCGAAGACGGTCACCGCCACCAACTTGGCGGATGCGAAAAAGCAAGGCGCCGTGCTTGCTTACGGCAGCTTCCTGACGCTGACGATCAACTTCATCATCATCGCCTTCGTGCTGTTCCTGGTGATCCGTGCCATGAACACCTTGAAGCGCAAGGAAGAAACCAAGCCCGCGGAGCCGACGAAGCCGTCGGCTGAGGTCGTGCTGCTGACCGAGATCCGCGATCTCCTCAAGAAGTGACGCGCGCGCTTCATCCAAACTGTTAGCTTTGCCGCGCATCCCGATCAGGTTTGTTGTCCAGGTTTTGTAGGTCATGGCCGATAAGAACGAACGTCCGATCAAGGTCATGGCGGAAAATCGCAAGGCCCGCTTCAACTATGCGATCGAGGATACGATCGAGGCGGGCATTGCGCTGACCGGCACCGAGGTGAAGTCGATCCGCACCGGCAAGAGCACGATCGCGGAGTCCTATGCCGATTCCAAGGACGGCGAGATCTGGCTGATCAACGCCACCATTCCCGAATATCTCCAGGGCAACCGCTTCAATCACGAGCCGAAGCGGCCGCGAAAGCTGCTGCTGCATCGCCGGCAGATCAACAAGCTGATGGGCGCGGTCGACCGCGAGGGCATGACGCTGATCCCGCTCAAGCTCTATTTCAATGAGCGTGGCCGGGCCAAATTGCAGCTCGCCGTTGCAAAGGGCAAGAAGCTGCACGACAAGCGCGAGTCCGAGAAGAAGCGCGACTGGAGCCGGGAAAAGGGCCGCCTGCTGCGGGCGAGGGGATAGCGGCAAGAGGAAAGCGGGATGAGCCAGAAGAACCTGCTCGAGGTCGATTGGAGCCAGATACCTGCCCCCGCCGACGATGGCGGCGCCGCGCACCTGACGGGCAAGACACTGCCGCCGATCAGCCTGCTCGCGACCGACGACACGTCAGTGACGCTGTCGGCGCTCTCGGGGCGGACCGTGGTGTTCGCCTATCCCCGCACCGGCGAGCCCGGCAAGATCGCGCTGGTCGACGACTGGGATATGATCCCCGGCGCGCGTGGTTGCACGCCGCAGACTTGCGCGTTTCGCGACCTGTTCGCCGATCTGAAGGCCGCCGGCGCCGCGCAGGTGTTCGGTCTCTCGACCCAGAGCAACGCGTACCAGACCGAGATGGCCTCGCGCCTGCATCTGCCGTTTCCGGTACTCTCGGATGAGAAGCTGGTGCTGACGCGCGCCCTGAATCTGCCGACCATGGAGGTCGCGGGCCTGACGCTGATCAAGCGCCTCGCGCTGATCATCGACGATGCCCGGATTACCCACGTGTTCTATCCGGTGTTTCCGCCCGACCGGAACGCCGGCGACGTGCTCGACTGGCTCAAGGCCAATCCGGTCCGCGCCTAATCCAGATCCGCCTTCACCTTCGCGAACACCGAGCGGAACATGTCCGCGGTCAGCACGCCGGTGTTCGTGTTGTAGCGCGAGCAATGATAGCTGTCGTAGAGCTTGAACGCGCCGGCCTGATGCACCGCGCCGTGGCCGAAGGGGGCTTGCGAGGCCTTCAGCTTCAGCGGTATGAGCACGCTGTCATGCGCAATCCGCCCGAGTGCGATGATCGCGCGCAGCTTCGGCATCGTCTCGAGATTGGCGACGAGGAACTGGCGGCAGGTGTTGATCTCGACCGGCAGCGGCTTGTTCTGCGGCGGAACGCAATGCACGGCATTGGCGATGCGGCAGTCGACCAGCTTCAGGCCGTCGTCGGGGCGCGCCTGATAGCTGCCCTTGGCAAAGCCGTATTCGAGCAGCGTGGCGTAGAGCAGGTCGCCGGCATAGTCGCCGGTGAAGGGCCGGCCGGTGCGGTTGGCGCCCTGCATCCCGGGCGCAAGGCCGACGATCAGCAGCCGCGCCTTGATGTCGCCGAAGGGGGCGACCGGCGCATTGTGCCATAGCGGCTCTCGCGCGCGGTTCGCCTCGCGAAAGGCGACCAGGCGCGGACAGAGCGGACAGTCACGGTCGGGGACGAGGGTGGGGGCCTGGTGGCTAGACCTGGCCGCCTCACTCCTCGAAGTCGTCATCGCCCCTCGGCGCCATCGTGGTTGCGCGCTGGAGGAACTGCGGAGCGTGGTGACGTCCCTCGCCACGCTCGCCGCGGTCACGCGGGGCGGGGCGTTCGGACGGGTCGCGGCCGAGCTTGGACTGCAACTCGACGAGATCGGTGAAGACGTCGGCCTGGCGGCGCAACTCGTCGGCGATCATCGGCGGCTGGCTGGCGATGGTGGAGACCACTGTCACCCGTACGCCGCGGCGCTGGACGGCCTCGACCAGGGAGCGGAAGTCGCCGTCACCGGAGAACAGCACCATCTGGTCGATGTGCTCGGCGAGCTCCATGGCGTCCACGGCGAGCTCGATGTCCATGTTGCCCTTGACCTTGCGACGGCCGGAGGCGTCGATGAACTCCTTGGTCGCCTTGGTGACGACCGTGTAGCCGTTGTAGTCCAGCCAGTCGATCAGCGGGCGGATCGAGGAGTATTCCTGATCCTCGATGATGGCGGTGTAGTAGAACGCCCGGAGCAGGGTCCCGCGGCTCTGAAACTCCTTCAGCAGTCGCTTGTAATCGATGTCGAAGCCCAGAGTTTTCGCCGTCGCGTAGAGATTGGCCCCGTCGATGAAGAGCGCGATCTTGTTGGTAGGAGAAGGTGACATTCAGTTTGCTCGCGTAGTAGTCGTGATTGATCGTTTATTGTTGGCGCGGCCATAGCAAGCCGCGCAGTCCTAAATTGCCGCCGAAGCCCGTCGAAACCGCAAATCCGGAGAAGTCGGGGCAATCAAGGTATAGTTATGGCGGACCTGCATACACCCGGCCGCGCCCACAATGGCACCCCGGGAAACCACCCATCCCAGCCCCAATGTGGAGGTAGCAGAGCCGTTTGGCGAGGCCAAATCACAAATTGGCCTTGCGAAATTGCCCCGGCCCCTATAACTAGCCCCAATCATCCACATATTTCGTCCCACCCACAACGGAGCGACAGTCCATGGCTCGCGTCACCGTAGAAGATTGTATCGACAAGGTCGACAACCGGTTTGACCTGGTCCTGCTGGCCGCCCACCGTGCCCGCATGATTTCGTCCGGTTCACAACTAACGGTTGACCGCGATAACGACAAGAACCCTGTTGTGTCTTTGCGTGAAATTGCCGACACGACCATCTCGCCGGAGGACCTCCGCGAGGAGCTGGTGCACTCGCTCCAGAAGTTCGTCGAGGTGGACGAGCCCGAGCCCGACACCGTGCCGCTGATCGGTTCCGCCGGCGCCAGCGTCGATGCGGACGATACCGAAGTTGCCGTTGAGCGCATGACCGAAGAGGAGCTCCTGAAGGGTCTCGAGGGCCTCGCGCCGCCGGAAGAGCAGCCCGAGGAAGACGAGTAAATCGTCCATCGCAGTCGTCGACTTCTTGTGATCTTATCAAAGGCCCGAACCCGTGTTCGGGCCTTTGCTTTTGTTGGCGTTTTCGTGGTTACCATAGCGTTGCCGCTTCGCGCCGTGCACCTGTCATCGAATTGATCGGACGCACGCGCGATCAGCGCTAAGATGTATACAACGGACCGACTGGTGGTCCGTTTGAAGGCAGGAATGGCATGGTGTATCGGCGCCGCAGTCCAACGCAGATGCTGGCCGCAACCGAATCGGTTGCCGTGGCCCCGACTGCGCCGGTGACCCGTCCGGCCAAGCCGCGCGCGCGTATGATGCGGCAATATGACCTCGTCGAGCGCGTCCGGTCCTACAATCCCAACACCAACGAAGACCTGCTGAATCGCGCCTATGTGTACGCCATGAAGGCGCACGGCTCGCAGACGCGCGCTTCGGGCGATCCGTACTTCTCGCACCCGCTCGAAGTGGCGGCGATTCTCACCGACCTCAAGCTCGACGACGCCACCATCGTGGCTGCGCTGCTGCACGACACGATCGAGGATACCGAGGCGACGCGGGCCGAGATCGACCAGATCTTCGGCCCCGAGATCGGCGCACTGGTCGAGGGCCTGACCAAGCTGAAGCGGCTGGAGCTGGTGTCGCGCGAGGCCAAGCAGGCCGAGAACCTGCGCAAATTGTTGCTGGCGATTGCCGACGATGTCCGCGTGCTGCTGGTCAAGCTCGCCGACCGCCTGCACAACATGCGCACGCTCGACTTCGTGCCGACCGAATCGCGCCGGCGCATCGCCGAGGAGACGCTCGACATCTACGCGCCGCTGGCCGGGCGCATGGGCATGCAGGAAATGCGCGAGGAGCTGGAGGACCTGTCCTTTCGGACCCTCGATCCCGAAGCCTATTCGGTGGTGATGCAGCGGCTCGATGCACTCGCCGAGCGCAACCGCAATCTGATCGGCGAGATCGAGGACCAGCTCTCCAACAATCTGCGTCACAGGGGTCTCGGCGCGCGGGTCTATGGCCGCCGCAAGAAGCCGTTTTCGATCTGGACCAAGATGGAGCGCAAGTCGGTCGGCTTCGAGCAGCTCTCCGACATCTTCGGCTTCCGTGTCGTCGTCAACGACATCGAGGCCTGCTACCGCGCGCTCGGCATTGTCCACACCACCTGGCCGGTCGTGCCGGGTCGTTTCAAGGACTACATCTCGACGCCGAAGCAGAATGACTACCGCTCGATCCACACCACCGTGATCGGTCCCGGCAACCAGCGCGTCGAGCTGCAGATCCGCACCGAGGCGATGGACCAGATCGCCGAGCGCGGCATCGCCGCGCACGTCTTCTACAAGGAAGGCGTGGGTTCGCCGACCGAATTCCTCAAGCGCGAATCCACCGCGTTCGCCTGGCTGCGCCATACCATCGGCATCCTCTCCGAGAGTGCCAACCCCGAGGAATTCCTCGAGCACACCAAGCTCGAGCTGTTCCACGACCAGGTGTTCTGTTTCACCCCGAAGGGCAAGCTGATCGCGCTGCCGCGCCATGCCAATGTGATCGACTTCGCCTATGCCGTGCATACCGACGTCGGCAACAGTGCGGTCGGCTGCAAGATCAACGGCCAGTTCGCGCCGCTGTCGTCCGAGCTCCAGAACGGCGACGAAGTCGAGGTGCTGACCTCTGAAGCGCAGTCGGCGCCGCCCTCGGCCTGGGAGACGCTCGCGGTCACCGGCAAGGCACGCGCCGCGATCCGGCGCGCAACGCGCACTGCGGTGCGCGACCAATATGTCGGCCTCGGCCGGCGCATCGTCGAACGCCTGTTCGAGCGTGCCAAGATCGAATACGCCGACGACAAGCTTAAGGGCGCGCTGCCGCGGCTGGCGCGCACCTCGATCGAGGACGTCATGGCGGCGGTCGGCAGGGGCGAGATCAAGGCGTCTCACGTCGCGCGCGCGATGTATCCAGACTACAAGGAGGAGCGCGTCGCGCGCTACGGCATCAAGAAGGGGCTCGCCGCCAAGCTCAAGGAGAAGGTGCTGGAGCCGCCACGCAGCCCGGTCGCGATTCCCATCGGTGGCAACAATGCCGACCTGCCGGTGAAGTTCGCCCCGAACGGCGGCGCCGTGCCCGGTGACCGCATCGTCGGCATCGTTACGCCGGGCGAGGGGATCACGATCTATCCGATCCAGGCGCCGGCGCTGAAGGATTTCGAGGAGGAGCCGGAGCGCTGGCTCGACGTCCGCTGGGACATCGAGGACTCCGCCCCGCAGCGCTTCCCGGCCCGCATCAAGGTCGAGAACGTCAACGAGCCCGGCGCACTGGCGCAGATCGCCACCGTGATCGCCGAGCACGACGGCAACATCGACAATATCAGCATGCAGCGCCGCTCGCCTGACTTCACCGAGACGACGATCGATCTCGAAGTCTACGATCTCAAGCATTTGAGCGCGATCCTGGCCCAGTTGCGCGCCAAGGCGGTCGTCGCCAAAGTCGAACGTGTTAATGGATAGGCGTCTATCGTCGTCGTCTGTCTCTCCGATTTCGTGAGTCCTGAAATGCCCGCTTCTCCGCTCCGCCTCGGCGTCAATATCGACCACGTCGCAACCGTGCGTAACGCGCGCGGCGGCCGCCATCCCGATCCGGTGCGCGCCGCGCTGCTGGCGATCGAGGCCGGCGCCGACGGCATCACCGCCCATTTGCGCGAGGATCGCCGGCACATCCGCGACGAGGACATGGCGCGGCTGAAGGCCGGGATCTCCAAGCCGCTCAATTTCGAGATGGCGGCGACCGACGACATGATGCGGATCTCGCTCGCCACCAAGCCGCACGCGGTGTGCCTGGTGCCGGAGCGCCGCCAGGAGGTGACGACCGAGGGCGGGCTCGACGTGGTCGGCCAGCACAATGCGCTCGCGCCCTATATCGCCCGGCTGAACGATGCCGGCATCCGCGTCTCGCTGTTCATCGCCGCGGACCCCGCGCAGATCGAGATGGCGGCGCGGCTGCGCGCGCCCGTGATCGAGATCCACACCGGCGCCTGGTGCGACGCGGTGGTCGACGGTCACACCGACAAGGCCGAGGCCGAGTGGAAGCGGATCGTTGCGGGCGTGAAGCTGGCGAAGGCCGCAGGGCTGGAAGTTCATGCCGGCCACGGGCTCGACTACGCCACGGCGGAGAAGATCGCAGGCCTGCCCGAGATCATGGAGCTCAACATCGGCTACTACATGATCGGCGAGGCGCTGTTCGTGGGTCTTGCCGAGACCGTCCGCAGCATGCGCGCGGCGATGGACCGCGGCCGGAGCCGGGCATGATCATCGGCATCGGCTCAGACCTGATCGACATCACCCGCGTCGGCAAGGTGATGGAGCGCCATGGCGAGCGTTTCCTCGACCGCATCTTCACGCCGGCCGAGCGGGCCAAGGCCGAGCGGCGGGCCAAGAACGAGAGGATGGTGGTGGCGACCTACGCCAAGCGCTTCGCCGCCAAGGAGGCCTGTTCCAAGGCGCTCGGCACCGGCATCAGGCAGGGGGTCTGGTGGCGCGACATGGGGGTGGTCAACCTGCCTGGGGGCCGGCCGTCGATGCGGCTGACCGGGGGGGCGCTGGCCCGGCTCCAGGCCCTGACGCCGGAGGGATATGAGGCCCAGATCGACCTGTCGATCACTGATGACTGGCCGTTGGCACAGGCCTTCGTGATCATTTCCGCCGTCCCGCTGGCCAAGCCCTGACGGCTTGGCGTTAATTTTATAATTTGCATTGAAAATCAATACTTTACAGGTTTTTGATGCGATCCTTGATTGCGTGGCCTGCGACAACCGTCTAAAAGTCCGCGGACGCAAATCAGGCTGGGCGAATTCGGCTTTACGCCGGAATTGGCCCTCACTATCAGAATCAGGACAAACTCCTTGAGCCGCGAGCCGGTGGGCCGTTCGCGGGAGGAGGGCGTTCTGTGATCGCCGGCCGGAATTGAGAGAGCAATGAGCGTGACTTCGGGAACGAAAACTGAGAGCGGCGTCGGCGAGACGATCCGGGTCGTGATCCACGCTCTCCTGATCGCGCTGGTGATCCGCACCTTCCTGTTCCAGCCCTTCAACATCCCGTCCGGCTCGATGAAGGCGACGCTGCTGGTCGGCGACTATCTGTTCGTCTCGAAATATTCCTACGGTTACAGCCATTACTCGATCCCGTTCTCGCCGCCGCTGTTCTCGGGGCGGATCTGGGGTTCGGACCCGAACCGTGGCGACATCGTCGTGTTTCGCCTGCCCAAGGACGACTCGACCGACTACATCAAGCGCGTGATCGGGCTGCCGGGCGACCGGATTCAGATGCGCGACGGGTTGCTCTACATCAACGACACCCCGGTCGAGCGGCAGCGCATGAGCGAGTATGTCGGCGAGGATCCCTGCGGCGCGGAAAGCGGCGCGATTTCGCGGGTGAAGCGCTGGAAAGAGACCCTTCCGAACGGCGTGTCCTACGAGACGCTGGATTGCGCCGACAACGGCTACATGGATACCACCAACGTCTACACGGTGCCGGCCGGCCATTTCTTCATGATGGGTGACAACCGCGACAACTCCACCGACAGCCGCTTCCTCGGCCAGGTTGGTTATGTGCCGCAGGAGAATCTGATCGGTCGCGCCCAGATGATCTTCTTCTCCATCGGCGAAGGCGAGCATGCCTGGATGTTCTGGCGCTGGCCGTGGTCGGTGCGCTGGAATCGCTTCTTCAAAATCGTGCGATGAAAGACGAAGCCAAGGACATCGCAAACCAATCGATCGAGGCGCAAGCCGCTCCTGAGGGCGAAGCTGCAACCAAGGCGCCTGCGAAAAAGAAGCGGGCGCGGGGCAGCAAGGCCAAGGCAGCGGACGCGAACGCCGCGCTCGAGGCGCGTATCGGGCACGGCTTTGCCGATCCCAACCTGCTGATGCAGGCGATCACGCATGTCTCGGCCCTGAAGTCCGGCCGCAAACGCGGCGACAGCTATCAGCGGCTGGAATTCCTCGGCGATCACGTGCTGGGCCTCGTCGTCTCCGACATGCTCTATCACGCCTTCCCGAATGCCGATGAGGGTGAGTTGTCCAAGCGCCTTGCCGAACTCGTGCGCAAGGAGAGCTGCGCCGACGTCGCCAAGTCGCTCGGTCTGCTCGACGACATCAAGCTCGGCTCGGTGGGCTCCAGCGCCGATGCCCGCCTGCGCAAGTCCATCCTCGGCGACATCTGCGAAGCCGTGATCGGCGCCATCTTCCTCGATGGCGGCCATGCGGCGGCGGACGAGTTCGTCAAGCGCAACTGGACCGAGCGCATGCACAAGCCGCGGCGTCCGCTGCGCGATCCCAAGACCGTGCTGCAGGAATGGGCGCAGGGCAAGGGATTGCCGACGCCGGTCTACCGCGAGGTCGAGCGCACCGGCCCGCACCACGATCCGCAGTTCCGCGTCGCGGTGGACCTGCCGGGACTCGCACCGGCGGAAGGTGTCGGCGGCAGCAAGCGCGCGGCGGAAAAGGTGGCGGCCTCGGTGATGATCGAACGTGAAGGCGTTGGCGGCGGTAATGACGGTTGAATCAAGCGGTGAGGCACCCACCGCGACGCGCTGCGGCTTCGTCGCGCTGATCGGCGCGCCCAATGTCGGCAAGTCCACGCTGGTCAACGCGCTGGTCGGCGCCAAGGTCACGATCGTCTCGCGCAAGGTGCAGACCACGCGCGCGCTGATCCGCGGCATCGTCATCGAGAACAACGCGCAGATCATCCTGGTCGACACGCCCGGCATCTTCCTGCCCAAGCGCCGGCTCGACCGCGCCATGGTCTCGACCGCCTGGAGCGGGGCGCATGATGCCGACCTCGTCTGCGTGCTGCTCGATGCCAAGACCGGGATCGACGAAGAGGCCGAGGCGATCCTCACCAAGGCCGCCAGCGTCAATCACGAGAAGATCCTGGTCATCAACAAGGTCGACCTGGTCCAGCGCGAGAAGCTCTTGGCGCTGGCGCAGGCCGCCAATGAGCGCATGAAGTTCGCGAGAACCTTCATGATCGCTGCGATCTCGGGCGACGGCGTCGACGATATCCGCACGACGTTGGCCGAGATGGTGCCGCCTGGGCCGTACCTCTACCCCGAGGACCAGATGTCGGACGCGCCGATGCGGCAACTGGCGGCCGAGATCACGCGCGAAAAGATCTATCAGAAGCTGCACCAGGAATTGCCCTACCAGTCCACGGTCGAGACCGACAAGTGGGAGGAGCGCAAGGACAAGTCGGTGCGCATCGAGCAGACGATCTTCGTCGAGCGGGAAAGCCAGCGCAAGATCGTGCTCGGCAAGGGCGGCGCCACCATCAAGTCGATCGGCGCGGACTCGCGGAAAGAGCTGATGCAGATCCTGGACGTCCCGGTGCATCTGTTCCTGTTCGTCAAGGTGCGCGAGAACTGGGGTGATGATCCTGATCGCTATCGCGAGATGGGCCTGGACTTCCCCAAAGAATAACCAAGAAAAGATCGGTCACCGATGAGCGTACCCAGCAACGTCCGGCGCTTCGAAGCGCTGCTCTATGCCTCGTTGATGCTGGATGCCTTGTCGGTCGCGGTGCAGGACCGCACGCCCAGTGCCGAGATGACCGAGCAGATGATCATGACGGCGACGCTGCTCGCCGGCGGCATGATTCTGCTCCTCGTCTACTTTGTCTGGTTGGCCGCGCGTTGGCGCAAGAACTGGCCGCGCTGGGTGCTGGCGGCAGCCCTCGTGCTGTCGGTGATCTCGCTCGGCCAGATCATGGGCGAGAAGGGCATGGAGCTCGACAGCGCCATCGAGATCGTCTCCTGCGTGCTGACGGCGTTGGGTCTGTATTTCTCCTTCACCGGCGACGCCCAGGGCTGGTTCAACGCGTGACGTTTTATCCGGCGCAGCAGGGCGGAATCCGCTAGACTTCCCCCCATGGAATGGACCGACGAAGGCATCGTGCTGGGTGTGCGGCGGCATGGCGAATCCAGCGCCATCGTCGAGCTGTTGACGCGCGCGCATGGCCGGCATCTCGGTCTCGTGCGCGGCGGAGCCAGCTCGCGGCTGCGGCCGCTGCTGCAGCCGGGCAACAGCGTCAGCGCGGTGTGGCGGGCGCGGCTCGACGAGCACCTCGGAACCTATGCGATCGAAGGCCTGAAGCTGCGTGCGGCGACGCTGCTGGGATCGTCCCATGGCGTCTACGGCGTCACGCATCTCGCTTCGATCGCGCGGCTGCTGCCGGAGCGCGACCCGCACGAGGAGATATTCTCGATGCTCGAACATTCGCTCGACGATTTCGACGACATCGGCAGCGCCGCGGTGCATCTCATCCATTTCGAGCTGGCGATGCTCGCCGAGCTCGGCTTTGGGCTCGCGCTGGAGAATTGCGCGGTGACGGGGGAGACCTCGGATCTGATTTACGTCTCGCCCAAATCCGGCGGCGCGGTATCGCGCGGCGCCGGCGAGCCGTGGCGCGACCGGTTGCTGCGGTTGCCGCCGTTCCTGCGGCATGGCGAGACCGCGAACGAACTCACCGAGCAGGATCTCCAGGACGGCTTTCGGCTGACCGGCCTGTTCCTGCTGCGCCACGTGCTGGAGCCGCGGGGCCAGGGCCATTCCGATGCGCGCGCCGGCTTCATCAACGCCCTGACGCGCCAGCAGGCCAAGGCGGCACTTCCGGCGCCATGAACTGAACGCTTCTCTGCCTTGCCTGATGCCGTTCGACCGGAACCAAACCTACCCATTCGCGTTGGCGGGGGGGGCAGGTTCCACAACGGGGACAGTCTTAATGATGATCAGGGGATTCGCGCTCTCGGCAGCGCTGCTTGCATTTGCGCCTGACGCAACGGCCGGTGAGCCGCAGCCGGGCCTGTTTCGTCGGGCCTCCTGCACCGTCGTGCGGTACTATGTCGCGAAATATTCCGCTGCGGCCGCAGAGACATGGGCGCGATCCCACGGAGCAACCGAGGCCGAGATCGAGGCCGCCCGCCGCTGTGTGACGAACGGGCCGGCGCCGGCGCAGGCCAAGACTCAGCCGCCGGTGACGGCGGGCTGGGCTGGACAATAGCTGCCGCAGATCTCGATCGATCGTCGCTACCGTTGAGCCAGGCGGGGCGGAGATCATTGTGCGCGGACATGTCCGCTCGCCGCTTCATCTGCAGAAGCGAGCGGAGCTAGAGCGTTTCACACTAGGCTTGGGCGCGTCTGCCGTCCGAGAAGGGCAGCGATATGCCCAAGGTCTGCGACGGGTGCTCACCAAACATCGTGAAATAATACTGGGAGAAACGTCCGAGCTCGTAAAAACCCTGCTGCATGGCGACCGCGGCCACCGTAGTCGAGCCTGGCGCGCTCTGCCGCAAGATGGAGTGGATGCTGCACAGGCGCTTGTGACGCAGGAAGGTGACCGGCCCGAGCCCGAACACCTCCTGAAAGGCGCGATGCAGCGTACGGCGCGACACGCTGAACGCGGCGCAAATCTCGGACACATGCACCGGCCGTGAGCCGGCCTCGTCCAGATACTCCTCGACCCTGCGGATCAGGCGCCTTGCCGACGGAAGCCAGCCGCTGTCGTCGGGCGGCAACGACGAGATGACGTTGGCGGCCATGCATTCGACGATCGTTCGCTTCCAGAAATCCGCGGTCGACGGTGTCAGGCCGAGCTTGTGGTTGCGCAGATGGGACATGATCTGGACGAGACGACGCGAGGCCGTCGAACCAGTGACAGGGTCTGCCCGGAAATGACCGCGACTGCGCCATGTGTCGGGATCACTCAGGCGTGCCTCTCCGCCGAACAATGACGTCACCTCATCGAGGTCGAAGCGCATCGCCGCATAAGCGGATGCGCCGTGAAAGACGCCGTCATGCTCGAGCAGCGGCGGAATCACCAGCACGTCGCCGAGCTGCATATCGAACGACCAGTGAGCGACACGCTGCTCGGCGGCCAGCAGCATCCCAACGATCAGCTTGTCGTCGCTGGAGGTACGCTGTGTCCGCATACCGACGTTGAAGGCGCCGATGCTGAGAGAGAAGTCGCCGATCCCGACATGGGACAGTGTCCCGCGCAGCCGCCCGCGTCCGAGCTGCATGACGTCGACGTGAGAACCGTGAACGGCCTGATGAAGGCCCTCGAAGCCGTCGAGCTTCCGCGAATCTACCAGAAGGAACTGCCCCATGGCCGAAGCCTGTTACTGAAGCGCGACAATTCTGGGGCAGGGGGCAGTAAAGCTCTACCACAACGCGAAGTGGCGCGACAATCTGCCTTCGCGTTTTGAGGCAAAGGCTATCGAAATCCGGCAGGTGAGTTTTGCTGCATTGCGCTTCAAATTCAGGGGTTTGCGACATGGGTCGTTAGGCCTCACCCAGCGCTCAAGCATACTGGCACAAACTGCACATCACAGCCGACCATTCTTCGGATACCGTTTTCAACCTTAGCGATATCAAGCGGAAGCGCCCTGCGAACGGCAGGGGGCACACGGCGGGGATTTGCCGTGGGCTCGATAACGTGCGCACGAAGGGAAAGTGATGCTGACGCAATGAGGCGTCTCCTTCTGCTTCCGCAGCGCCAAAAAGGAGGGGACCAGATAATGCGTCCAATGCGCCGGGCAAATCCCCATCGTCGATCGCCGCCAAATTCCGTGCCGTAGCACTGGTGGGATGCGCGTATCGGAGTTTCAATCATGCTGCGGGCGGTCCCGGGTCACTGCGAGTGGTTGCCGGATGATGTGAAGACCGGCGAGATGGTCTTCATTTCCGGCGGCATCTTCCGCATGGGATCCGATCATCACTATCCCGAGGAGGCGCCGAGCCATCGTGTCGGCGTCGACGGCTTCTGGATCGATCGTACGCCGGTGACCAACCGGCAGTTCAAGCAATTCGTCAACGCCACCGGCCACGTCACCGAAGCGCAGATCGTTCCCGATCCCAAGGATTATCCCGGCGCGCTGAAGGAGATGCTCTACGCGGGATCGCTGGTATTCTCGCCGCTGCCGCGCATCACCGATCTCAAGGATTGGAGCCAGTGGTGGTCCTTCATGCGCGGCGCCAATTGGCGCCACCCTTACGGCCCCGGCAGCAACATCAAGGGTCTCGACGATCACCCCGTCGTGCACGTCTCCTATAGCGATGCGGCGGCCTATGCGCGCTGGGCCGGCAAGGAGCTGCCGACGGAAGCGGAGTGGGAGTTCGCCGCGCGCGGCGGTCTCGAGGCTGAGGAGTTCGCCTGGGGCGACGCACTGATGCCGGGCGGCAAGCACATGGCCAATATCTGGCAGGGGAATTTTCCTGTCCAGAATCTCGGCGAGGATGGGTTCGAGCGTACCTCGCCGGTCATGGCGTTTCCGCCGAACGGCTACGGCCTCTACGACATGATCGGCAATGTCTGGGAGTGGACCGCGGACTGGTGGTCGTCCCGGCACGTGGCCGATGCCGCAAAGCCCTGCTGCATTCCGCAGAACCCGCGTGGCGGCCGGGAGGATGCGAGCTTTGATCCATGCCAGCCAAACATCCGCATCCCGCGCAAAGTCCTGAAGGGCGGCTCGCATCTCTGCGCGCCGAACTATTGCCGCCGCTACCGCCCCGCCGCACGCCACGCCGAGCCGGTCGACACCTCGACCAGCCATGTCGGTTTTCGCTGCGTGGTGCGGACGCCTCCGACGACGTCACCGATGCCGTCTGGAAAGTAGGGAGATCGCATGAGCCACAAAGACAAGGGCGGAGCGAGGGCGAGTCATGCCAGTGGCAGCCGGAAACCGTTGCTTCTCGGGTTGCTGTCAGCGGCGCTGCTCGCGACGAGCTTGTCGCCCTTGGTCAAATCTCCCGCGATCGCACAACAGCCCAGCACCGCGAAGCCCAATATCCTCGTGATCTTCGGTGACGACATCGGCCAGTCCAACATCAGCGCGTATACGCGCGGCGTGGTCGGCTACAAGACGCCGAACATCGATCGCATCGCCAATGAAGGAATGATCTTCACCGACTATTATGCGGAGAACAGCTGCACGGCTGGACGTTCGACGTTCATCACCGGGCAGGTCTGCCTGCGCACCGGCCTGTGCAAGGTCGGCATTCCCGGCGCGGCCGTCGGCCTGCAGGATCGCGATGTTACGATCGCCCAGGCGCTGAAGCCGCTCGGCTACGCCACCGGGCAGTTCGGCAAGAACCATCTCGGCGACCGCGACGAATATCTGCCGACCAAGCACGGCTTCGACGAGTTCTTCGGCAACCTGTACCATCTCAATGCCGAAGAGGAGCCCGAGCGGCCTTACTACCCCAAGAACGATACCGCGTTCACCAAGGGCAACACGCCGCGCGGCGTGCTCAAGGCGTCCGCCGACGGCAAGATCGAAGACACCGGTCCGCTCAACAGGAAGCGGATGGAGACGGTCGACGACGAGACCACGGACGCTGCGATCGATTTCATCAAGCGGCAGGCAAGGGCGAACAAGCCGTTCTTCACCTGGATGAACACGACCCGCATGCATGCGTTTACGCATGTTCGTGCATCCATGCAGGGACAGAGCGGCATGCCGGGCAACGAATATGCGGACGGCATGATCGAGCACGACGGCGATGTCGGCAAGCTGCTGAAGACACTGGACGACCTCGGCATCGCCAACAACACGATCGTCGTCTACACGACGGATAACGGACCCAATCAGTGGTCGTGGCCGGACGCGGCGACAACGCCCTTCCGCAGCGAGAAGGACACCAATTGGGAAGGTGCGTTCCGCGTGCCGGCCATGGTGCGCTGGCCCGGCCGCATCAAGGCCGGCGAAGTCTCCAACGAGATGATGTCCGGGCTCGACTGGTTCCCGACGCTGCTCGCCGCAGCCGGTGATACCGATATCAAGGATCGGCTGTTGAAGGGTACCGATCTCAGCGGCAAGCCCGCCAAGGTCCATCTCGACGGCTACAATCAGCTGCCGTTGCTGACCGGTCAGGGCAAGTCTGCACGCAACGAGTTCTATTATCTCAATGACGACGGTGAAGTCGTTGCCTACCGCTACAACGACTTCAAGATCGTCTTCTGCGAGCAGAGGAAGCCGGGCGGCTTCGAGGTCTGGGCGAACCCGTTCACCTGCCTGCGCGCACCGAAGATATTCAATCTGCGGATGGACCCATTCGAGCGCGCCGACGTTGTGTCCGATCAATACTACGACTGGCTCGCCAAGAACGCCTACCTGATCCAATACGGCGTGTGGCGCGTGGCGCCGTTCCTGCAGACCTTCAAGGACTATCCCCCGAGCCAGCGGTCCGCGAGCTTCAGCATCGACCAGATGGTCGACGCGCTGATGAAATCGATGGACAAGGCGGCGCCGAAATAGCGCAGCGAACATGAGTGCCGACCGCTGAGCCTCGACGGCCGGCACTCGATCCGATTCACAGCAATGCCGATTGTCGCATGAATCAATTAAGAACCGTGCCAGAACAGGAACGTTCGAAGAGTTCACCCGCCCACGACACCGTGCTCGAGCTGAAGTCGCGCATCGGAAAGTCCGTGCTCGGTCAGGATCATCTGGTCGAGAGCATGCTGATCGGGCTGCTGGCGAACGGCAATCTGCTGATCGAGAGCCTTCCCGGCCTTGCCAAGACGCGCGCGGTCAAGACGCTGGCGAAGAATCTGGCGGCCGACCTGTCGCGCGTGCAGTTCACGCCGGACCTGCTGCCGTCGGACGTGACCGGCGCGGAGATCTATGTGCAGACCGACAAGGGCGGCCAGTTCCAGTTCCAGAAGGGGCCGATCTTCGCCAATCTGGTGCTTGCCGACGAGATCAACCGCGCGCCCGCCAAGGTGCAGTCGGCGCTGCTCGAGGCGATGGAGGAGCGCCAGGTCACCGTCGCCGGCACGACCTACAAGATGCCGGCGCTGTTCATGGTGCTCGCGACCGAGAACCCGATCGAGCAGGAGGGCACTTATCCGCTGCCGGAAGCGCAGCTCGACCGTTTCCTGATGCACGTCGTCATCACCTATCCCGACGAGGCGACGGAAGGCGAGATCATCCGGCTCAATCGCAACGAGAATGCGCGAGCTCCTGCGGATCGCGGCGCCGAGCCGCCGCCGATCCCGCAGCAGGCGATCCTCGATGCGCGCGGCGAGATCGACGGCATCTTCGTGTCGGATCTCGCCGAGAAATACATGGTCGACGTCGTCTACGCGACGCGCTTCCCCGGCCGCTACGGCGAGCCCCTGAGCAAATGGATCCAGGTCGGCGCCAGTCCGCGCGGGAGCCTCGCGCTCGACCGCTGCGCGCGCGCCCGTGCCTGGCTCGATGGCTACGATTTCGTCACGCCCGATCACGTGCGGGCGGTGATCCACGACTGCCTGCGGCATCGCATCATCCTCAGCTACGAGGCGGTCTCGCAAGGCATCACACCGGATCAGGCGATCGACAAGATCACCGAACTGGTTGCTGCGGCCTGAGGCGGACATGAGCCGGACATCAGCCAAATCGCCGGGTGTCTATGTCGATCTCGACGACCTGATCGCGCTCGAATATTCCGGACGCAAAGTCTCGTTCCTGCCGCGCCAGTCGGTCCACAGCCTGCTCTCCGGCCGCTTTGCCTCGCGTCTGCGTGGCCGCGGCCTGAACTTCGAGGAGATCAGGGATTATCGCGCCGGCGACGACGTCCGCGCGATCGACTGGAAGGTGACGGCACGGCTGCGCAAGCCGCATATCCGCGTCTTCAACGAGGAGCGCGACCGGCAGACGATCATCGTAGTCGACCAGCGCCTGTCGATGTTCTTCGGCAGCCGCCGCGCCATGAAATCGGTCACGGCGGCCGAGGCTGCGGCGATCGGCGCCTGGCGGGTGCTCGGCGTCGGCGATCGCATCGGCGCGATCGTGTTCGGCGATCGCGAGCTCGTCGAGGTGAAGGCGCGGCGCAGCCGTGCGACCGTGCTCCAGATCCTTGCGGCTATCGCCTCGCAAAACCAGGCGCTCGGCGTCGGGCGGGGCCTCGTCTCCGCGCCCGCCATGCTCAACACGGCGCTCGATCATGCCAGGCGCCGTGCGCCGCACGATGCTGCCGTGATTATCATCAGCGATTTCGACGGTGCGGACACGACCACCCGTGAGGCGGTGACGGCCCTTGCCCGGCACAACGATGTCATCGCTGTTCTCGTCCACGATCCCCTGCAAAGCGACCTGCCGCCGTCGGCCAGCATGACGGTGACCGACGGCGAATTGCAGATCCGGCTCGATGTCGGGCGCGACAGCGTCCGTAGAAGCGTGTCGCAGGCCACGCAGGACCGCCTGCAAGGCATCTTCGCCTGGACACATGAGATCGGCATTCCCGTGCTGCCTCTGAGCGCGGCGGAGGACACCGCTGCGCAGCTCCGCCGGCTGCTCGGCGGATTGCCGGCGCGCCATGGCCGAACGGCGGTACACGGCCAGACGGAGGCTGCCCTTGGCTGAAGTCTCCTCCACCAAGGCCGATCCCGTGGCCGGCCTGATCGATTTTCCGCTGCCGCGCGAGGTGAGCCTGTGGCCACAGACCTGGGAGGCGCGGCTTGCGATCGGCCTTCTGGTTGTCGCCGTCGGCGCGGCCGTCTGGCGCTACGCGCATCTGCGCCGCGTCAACCGCTACCGCCGCGAAGCGCTCGCGGAGCTCCACCGGATCGAGCATGCCGGCAACGCGGGGCCGTCGGAGTTGCTGGCGCGGTCGACGGTGCTGGTAAGGCGCACGGCGCTTGCCGCCTTTCCGCGCGATCAAGTCGCGCCGCTGGTCGGGCCGGCGTGGCTGTCCTTCCTCGATCGCAGCTATGGTGGCGTCGAATTCTCGCAGGGCGTCGGCCGACTGCTCGTGAGCGGCCCATATCAGCAGATGCCGCCGGAGCGCGCCGAGCTGCAATCGCTGACGCTACTCGTCCGCCGCTGGATCAGGGGGCATCATGGTTGAATTCGCCTGGCCATGGCTGCTCCTGTTGTTGCCGCTGCCACTCCTCGTCTGGTGGCTGCTGCCGCCATACCGGGCGCGGCAGGCGTCGATCCAGGTGCCGTTCTTCGACAGGCTGGCAGCGGCGACCGGACAGACGCCGCAGCGGGGCGCCGTCGTTCTGGAGCGCCGGGCGGTGCAGATGATCGCGGCGGCGGCGATCTGGGCGTTGCTGGTTGTGGCGCTGGCACGGCCGGAATGGGTCGGCGATGCCGTGACGCGGGATGTGTCCGCGCGCGACCTGATCCTGGCGATCGACATCTCGGGATCGATGGACCAGCGCGACTTCAAGGCGCCGGACGGAACGACGCTCACCCGTCTCGATGGCGTCAAGCGGGTGCTCAAGGATTTCATCGCCCGCCGCAGGGGTGACCGCGTTGGCCTGATCCTGTTCGGCACCAGGGCCTATGTGCAGGTGCCATTCACCCAGGACCTCCAGACCGCGCAGCAACTGCTCGATCAGGCCGCGGTCGGCATGGCCGGTCAGCAGACGGCGATCGGCGATACGATCGGCCTCGCCATCAAGACGTTCGCCGCTTCGACGTCGAAGCAGAAGCTGCTGGTGCTGCTGACCGACGGCAACGACACGGCAAGCCGCGTGCCGCCCGAGCACGCCGCCGACATCGCCCGCCAGAACGATGTCGCGGTCTACACAATCGGGGTCGGCGATCCCGCAGCCTCCGGCGAGAACCGCGTCGATCTCGGCGTCCTGCAGCGCGTTGCCAGCACCACGGGCGGTCATTTCTTCAGGGCCGAGGACGGTGCCCAGCTCGAGGCGATCTATGCCGACATCGACCGGCTGGCGCCCGCAAAGCTTCAGACCCAGTCGTGGCGTCCGAAGCTGCCGCTGTTTCAATGGCCGCTCGGCGCCGCCGTCACGCTCGGCTTGCTGTTGTGGCTCGCGCTCCTGCTCGGAAGCGAGTGGCGGCGCATGAGGAGCGTGAGCCATGCCTGAGGCAGCAACGCTATCCTTCCATCTGCTGCGCCCGCTCTGGCTTCTGGCGCTGATCCCGCTGGCGATCGTGTTCGTCGTGCTGCTTCGCCGGCAAAGCGCGGGCGCGCAATGGGGCAGGGTGATCGCCCCCCATCTCCTGACGCATCTGATCGTGCGGCCGCCGCGCGGACGCCACATCGATCCGCTCTACCTCGTGGCTGCGGCATTGGCGCTCGGCATCGTCGCTCTCTCGGGGCCGACATGGCGACGTGAACTGCCGCCCTTCGTCGAGGACAAGGCGCCGCTGATGATTGCGCTCGCCGTCGGCTCGTCGATGAGCGCGACCGATGTCGCGCCCTCCAGGCTCGAACGCGCCAAGCAGAAGATCAGCGATCTGCTCACCGCCCGCACGGGCGCAAGGACGGGACTTGTCGCCTATGCGGGCACCGCACATCTGGTGATGCCGCCGACCGACGACCGCTCCGTGATCGAGCCTTTCCTGGCCGCGCTTGCCCCGGGATTGATGCCGGCGGACGGGAAGAATGTCACCGGCGCGGTCGCGCTGGCCGCCACGGCGCTCGCGACCGAGCCCGTCGCGGGTACCATCCTCGTGGTCGCCGACGATCTTGGCGCGGTCGACGCCGCCACAGTGCGGCAGGCGGCCGGGCGCAACAATCTCGTCATCCTTGCGGTGAGCGCCGATGCATCGGCGATGCCTGGTGGCGCGGATGTCATCCGGGTCAGCATCGACGGCACCGACATCGCGCGGCTCGAACGGCGGATCGAGACGCGCTTCCAGGCTGCCCAGGGCGATGCGTTCGGCACGCAATGGCGGGACGAGGGCTATTGGCTGCTGCCGTTGCTGGCCGTGCTGAGCCTGCTCTGGTTCCGGCGCGGCACCACCGTGGCCTGGGCGCTTGCCATGATGATCGCGACGCAGGTCGCGCCGGCGAAAGCCGAAGCAGGCTCCCGGTTTGTCAATCTCTGGCTGACGCCGGATCAGCAGGGACGGCTTGCCTTCGACCGCGGCGATTATGCGGCTGCGGCACGGCTGTTTGCCGACCCGATGTGGCGGGGGATCGCCGCCTATCGCGCCTACGACTTCCTGGCCGCCGCGCAGGAATTTTCCCACGTCGACACCATCGACGGGATGTTCGCGCTCGGGAATGCGCAGGCGCAGAACCATGCTTACGAGAGGTCGATCGCAGCCTATGACGCGGTGCTCAAGGCCCAGCCGGGCAACCTCGCCGCCAAGACCAACCGGGCCATCGTGCAGGCCGCGCTGGATGCGCAGGAAGAGAAGCGGCGCAAGCAGGAGCAGGACGACAAGGCGCCGCCGGACATGAAGGCAGACGAGACGCGCGTCGATCCCAAGCAAAAGGGCGGCAAGCGGATCGCGGTGACGCCCCAAGACCTCACGACCCCGGGCGCAGCCGAGGCCTGGATGCGCCAGGTCCAGACCTCGCCGGCCGATTTCCTCAAGTTGAAGTTCGCAATCCAGGCGTCAGTCGCGGCACCGGGAAAGGCCGCGCCATGAGACACGGGATCGCCAAGGCGCTGTTGCTTGCGGCCGTACTGCCCTTACAGGCAGCCCGCGCGCAGCCGGCTGGCGCGCCGGATCCGATCGTCCAGATGACGATCGATCCTCCGCGCGTCGTGGTTGGGCAACCGGCGACGATCGAGATCGTCGTGCTGGTGCCGAACTACATGACGGCACCGCCCGAGCTGCCTGACTTCCAGGTGCGCAACGCCGCGACGCGGCCGTTGCAGAGTACCAACATCAGCGAGAACCGTAACGGCACGACCTATGCCGGCGTGCGCTTCCAGTTTGCGATCTACCCGCAGGAGCAAGGCTCTTACGCCATTGCGGACCAGAGCATCAGCGTCACATACGCTGCCGTCCCGCCGGCGACGCGCCGGGTGTCGATTGTGCTGCCGCGCGTCGCGCTCGAGGCCTACGTCCCGGACGGAGCGGCATCGTTACGGCCGTTCCTCTCGGCCGGAAAATTGACCGCGGAGCAGACGATTGACCGCTCGTCGGATCAGCTGAAGCCGGGCGATGCGGTCAAGCGCACGGTCACGATCCGCGCCGAGGGCACGCTCGCGATGCTCCTGCCGCCGCAGAGCTTTGCCGCGGTCGACGGCCTCAAGGCCTATCCGGCGCAGCCGGTGCTCGACGACAAGACGGAAGGGCGCAGCGACGTCGTGACCTCGACGCGGGTTGATTCCGCGACCTACATGCTGGAGCGAGCCGGCGACTATTTGCTGCCGGCCGTCGATATAGGCTGGTGGAATGTCGGGAGCGGCAAGATCGAGGCGGTGCATCTCGATGCGGTGCCTCTCAAGGGAGTAGCTAGCCCTGCGGCGGCAGGTGCCCCGGACCGATCGGGCCGGGAATGGACATGGGACGGCATCGTCGCGTTCGTGCTCGACAACTGGCCGGCGGCGCTGCTTCTGACGGCCGTCGCCGTCGGGTTCGCTTGCTTCGCGCCGCGTCTGACACGTCGCGTTGCGGCCCGTCTTGATCAGCGGCGGCAGGCGCATCTTCACTCGGAAGCGTTTGCCTTCAGCCGGCTGCGCCGCGCGCTTCGGCATCGCGACGCGCGGGTAGCCTATTTCGCATTGATCGAGTGGTTGCCGCACCTCGGCGGGACGCACGCCCCGACCACGACCGGAGCCTTCAAGGCCGCGGCACACGATCCGGAGCTGGACCGCCAGCTCGATGCGATCGAGCGCGAGCTGTTCGCGGAGCGGCAGGAGCCGACGCATTGGTCGCCACGCCGGCTGCTGCGCCACGTGACCGCCGCTCGCCGCAGGCTGCGGGCGCGCGACCGAACGCGCGCCAGAGCAGGTCTGCCGGCGCATCTGAACCCAGCCGTGAGCTCGAGCATCGCCGACTATCGAAAACCTGCAAGGTAAATCAAGCACGGGAGGCCCCAGACGGAACGGACGACCAAGACTTCGCCCTTATCTACGCCAACCAAGTTCGAGTAATTCAGGGAGCGTCGAATGACCAACGAGACGAAGAACCAGGATAATGCCGTTACGAATTCCACTTCTGCCGACACGTCCGCGATTCATCGCCGAGCCGTGCTGCTCGGTACGTCATCGATCGTTGCAACCGCAGCGCTGACCTCGCAGGCCCTCGCGCAGGCCCAGAAGGCGGCCCCTTCGGCAGCGCCGGCCGCGGCGCCCGCCGGCGACCGCAAGCCCAACATTCTCGTCATCTTCGGCGACGACATCGGCATTCCCCAGATCAGCGCCTACACCATGGGCATGATGGGCTATCGCACGCCCAACATCGATCGCATCGCGCGCGAGGGAGCGATCTTCACCGACTCCTACGGCCAGCAAAGTTGCACCGCCGGCCGCGCCTCGTTCATCCTGGGCCAGGAGCCGTTCCGGACCGGTCTTCTCACCATCGGCATGCCCGGCGATCCCCATGGCATCCAGGACTGGATGCCGACGATCGCCGACGTCCTGAAGACGCAGGGCTATGCCACCGGTCAGTTCGGCAAGAACCATCTCGGCGACCGCGACGAGCACCTGCCGACCAAGCACGGCTTCGACGAATTCTTCGGCAATCTCTACCACCTCAATGCCGAGGAAGAGCCGGAAGGCTACTTCTATCCGAAGGATCCCAATTTCAGGAAGCAGTTCGGACCGCGAGGCGTGATCAAATCGACCGCTGACGGAAAGATCGAGGACACGGGACCTCTGAACACCGCGCGAATGCCGACGGTTGACGAGGAGTTCCTCGGCGGAGCCAAGGATTTCATCGGCCGCCAGGCCAGAGCGAACCGCCCGTTCTTCTGCTGGTTCAATTCGACCCGCATGCATGTCTTCACGCATCTGAAGCAGGCGTCGCTCGGCAAGACTGGCAAGGGTATCCACGCCGACGGCATGGTCGAGCACGACGGCATGGTCGGCGAGCTCCTTCAGCAGCTCGACGACCTCGGCATCGCCGACAACACGATCGTGCTCTACACCACCGACAACGGCGCCGAGCTTGCGCTGTGGCCCGACGGTGCGCAGACGCCGTTCCATGGCGAAAAAGGCACCACCTGGGAAGGCGGCATGCGCATTCCGATGATGGTGCGGTGGCCGGGCGTGGTGAAGCCGGGCACGCAGTACAACGAAATCATTTCGCTGATCGACTGGTTCCCGACGCTCTGTGCAGCGGCCGGGATCCCGGACATCAAGGAGAAAATGAAGACGGGGTTTGCCGCCAGCGGCAAGAACTTCAAGGTTCACCTCGACGGCTACAACTTCCTGCCCTTCTTCAAGGGCGAAACCACCACCGCGCCGCGCGACGCGCTCTACTATTTCGACCAGGGCGGCAACCTCAATGCGATCAGGTGGAACGACTGGAAGCTGAGTTTTGCAACGGCCTCCAAGGGAAACATTGCGACGGCAACGCGAGAGGTCCCCGCCTGGTCGCTGATCGCGAACTTGCGCATGGACCCGTATGAGCGGGGCATGGAGGACGGCGGCGGAGCTATCCAGTTCCTCGCCCAGAACATGTGGCTGATCGTGCCGGTGCAGGGAAAGATCAAGGAGTTCTTCTCCGATTTCGATCAGTTCCCCTACCAGGAGGGGAGCTCGCTGAATGCAAGCGGCATCAATTACGGCCTGCTCCGGCAGCAGGCGGCATTGAAGCGGCTCGGTGAGATCGAACGCTTGAAGCCGCAGTAGCGAGTTCGAGCGCGGCAGCATCGCAATGCCCCGATGCAGATGAACTCGATGACGAGGCTGAAGGACAATGCACAGAAGCGTGGGAGGTACGACAATGTCTGATCATATTCGCGTGGCACAATTGGCAGGCTGTATTCTGGTGCTGGCGGCCGTTACATCAATTCCATCGGGGCCAACGTCGGCGGCGCCGCTGCAGCCCTCCGCGATCCAGCACGAGGCCACCACAACACCCGACCTTATCGAGGTCCGTGCCGCCGGCCGCCGCGGCGGCGCTGCGGTCGGCCCCCGCGGCGGAGCCGTCGCTCATCGCGGCGGCGCCGTGGTCGGGCCGCGAGGGGGCGCCTATCGCGGCACTACGGTCGCCAGGGGGCCGCGCGGTAACGTCGCGGTTCGCAGCACCACGGCGGTCGCCGGACGCGGCGGCTGGGCGCGACCCGGCTGGTACGGCTGGCCGCGTGGTGGCGCGATCGCCGCGGGTGCCGCGATCGGTGTCGTGACGGCAGCGACGGCTGCGGCGTGGGCAGGCGCTGCGCCCGCGCCCGGCATGTGCTGGTACTACACCGATCCGTCCCGCACCCAGGGCTTTTGGGATTATTGCCAGTGACGGCGGCGCTGCGATGACGACGAGGCAGCCGTCGTGAGCGGTTACGACATCTTCGCCTGGGTCGTGCTGGTGATCCTGATCGCCAGTGCGATCGGCGTGGTCTGCATCGCCGGATGGCTGCCCGGGCACATCGCGAAATCACGCAACCATCCGCATGCGCAGGCCGTGACGGTCGCCGGCTGGATCACGCTGTTCTTCGGTTTCGCGCTGTGGCCGATCGCCTTCATCTGGGCCTATCTCGACGTGCCCGCGCGCAAGGCGGGGGACGCCTGATGGCGGTTGCGATCCTCAATATCTATCTCTTGCTGCTATTCCTGCTGGTGCGTTTCAAGGTCGTGCCCTTCAACCTGTTCTGGAAGGCATCGCCGATTATCGTTCTGGTACTCGTGATGTTTGGTCTCCTGGTCCCGATGGGCTGGGGCGCGCCGCAGGGCGATGCGCTGGTTGTGCGCAACGCCGTCTCGATCGTGCCAGATGTGGCGGGCGAGGTGACGGATGTTCCTGTTATCGCCAACACGCCGCTGAAATCCGGCGACGTCCTCTTCAAGATCGACCCGACGCCTTATGCCGCGCAGGTCAAGGCGATCGAAGCGCAGTTCAAGCTCGCCAAGACACGCCTCGGCCAGATGACGCAGCTCTACGAGCGCGACGCCGGCCGCGGCTTTGACGTCGAGCAGCGCCAGTCCGAGGTCGACCAGCTCACCGGCCAGCTCGAATCGGCGCAATGGAATCTCGACAAGACAATCGTGCGCGCGCCGACCGACGGCTATGTCACCAACCTTGCGCTGCGCAAGGGTGCGCGGGTCTCGAACCTGCCGCTGTCTCCGGTGATTGCGTTCATCGATACTTCCGACACCATAATCGGTGTCGAGATCAACCAGATCGATGCGCGCTACGTCGCGCCGGGGCAGGAAGTCGAGGCCACCTTCAAATTCGCGCCCGGGCAGATCTTTTCCGGGAAGGTCGAGAGCGTGCTCCAGGCGATCGCGCCGGGGCAGACGCAAACGTCGGGTACAGCGGTGCTCCCGAAGGCGATCGAGGCTGCGCCCTTCATCGTGCGCGTCAGGCTGGACGACGCAGAGTTCGTCAAGCGACTGCCGGCCGGCAGCGCAGGGACGGCGGCGATCTACACCGACCACGTCAAGCCAGCTCATATCGTGCGCCGCGTGATCCTGCGACAGGTCGCAATTCTGAATTACGTCAATCCGTTCTGAGTGAGAGGAAGCCATGAGACCAGCCGCACTGTCCGTTTCGATCCTGCTCCTGACCGCTCCTTGTGCCCTTGCTCAGTCGCCGACCCCGGTGACGGTCGACAACTTCATCCGTGCCGAGTCCGACACCTATATCGGCAATCTCGCCAGGCAGTCCGGAGGGCTGGGCAAGATCTTTCACCACCGCGAGCCGGCCTCGATCGATGACCAGACCATCATCAGGCTCAATCGTGACACGCTTTACAGCTTTGCCGTCGTCGACCTCGATGCCGGACCGGTGACGGTGACGCTGCCGGATTCAGGCGGACGTTTCATGTCGCTGATGTCGATCAGCCAGGACCATTATGCGTCCACCGTCTACGGCAAGGGCGAGCATAGGTTCAGCCGCGACAAGGTCGGCACGCGCTACGCCGTGATCGGCGTCCGCACCTTTGCCGATCCGAGCGACCCGGAGGATTTGAAGAAGGTCCATGCGCTGCAGGACAAGATCAAGCTGACGCAGAAGGACAGCGGCAAGCTGGAATTGCCGAGCTGGGACCCGGCTAGCCAGAAGAAGGTCCACGACGCCCTGCTGGTGCTTGCATCGACCATCACCAGCTTCGACAGGGCGTTCGGCACCAAATCGGAAGTCGATCCGGTCCGTCATTTGATCGGGACCGCTGCCGGTTGGGGCGGCAATCCCGACCGGGATGCGAAGTATCTCAACATCGTGCCGGCGAAGAACGACGGCAACACGATCTACCAGCTCAAGGTCAAGAACGTGCCGGTGGAAGCATTCTGGTCGGTCAGCGTCTACAACGCCGCAGGCTTCTACGTGAAGAATCCGTACAACGCCTATTCGCTGAACAGCGTCACCGCCAGGAAGGATAGCGACGGCACGGTCGCCATCCAGTTCGGCGGTTGCGACGGCAAGATCCCGAATTGTCTCCCGATCATGAAGGATTGGAACTACACGGTGCGGCTCTATCGGCCGCGTGCGGAGATCCTGAGCGGCAAGTGGAAATTCCCGGAGCCGCAGCCGGCGAGCGGAACGTAAGGCAGATGGAGGCTGTGATGAGACGATCAATCCTCGGAGCCGTTGCCATCCTGCTGTCCAGCGTATGCGTGCATGCGCAGACCGTGTCGCCAGACGACATTGCCGCGCGCAACATCCTGCGCCGCGCGGTCGAGGCCATGATCTGGGGCATGCCGGCGGTGAACGCCGACCTGATGCTTCAGACCATGCTCAAGACCACCAAGGCCAAGGTCAACGAGATCGTCTACTGGTCGAGGCCGGTGAACTGGAAGAACCAGACGCTGACGCCCAATCCGGATGCGATCTACTTCATGTCGTTCTGGAGCGTGAAGGACGGGCCGCTCGTGATCGAGATTCCACCGGCGCAGGGCGGCTCGATCGCCGGCAACATCGTCACGGCCTGGCAGATGCCGCTGGAGGATGCCGGCCCTGAAGGCGCCGACAAGGGGCAGGGCGGCAAGTATCTGATCCTGCCGCCCGGTTACAAGGGCGACGTGCCGGCGGGCTACATCGCGCTTCAATCCGACACGTTCAGCGGGTTTGCGCTGCTGCGCGCCAATCTCGCCAGCCACGGTGATGCCGACGTCGCCAAGTCCGTCGCCTATGGCAAGCAGATCAAGGTCTATCCATTCGCGAGCGCGAAGGAGCCGCCGCCGACCAATTTCACGGACGCCTATGACGTCCTGTTCGACTCCACCATTCCGTACGATGCCAGCTTCTACCGCGGCCTCGACCGCATTTTGCAGAGCGAGCCCTGGCTCGACCGCGACCGCGCCATGATCGATCAGCTTCGGTCGATCGGCATCGAGAAGGGCAAGCCGTTTAATCCCGACCAGAAGACGGTTGCGCAGCTCGATCAGGCCGCGCGGGAGGCACATGCGCTGCTGGCGCAGATCTACGATGCAGGCTTTCCGGTGATCAATCCCGGCATTCGCTGGTTCCCGGCGGCTGTGCCGGAAATGGTAAAGGCGGCGAGCGGCAGCTACGGCGATCCAAATGCATATCCGGTCGATGCGCGCGGGGTGACCTACACGCTGGGCTACACCGGCATCAAGCGGCTCGGCACCGCGCAATTCTATCTGCTGGCCAACAAGGACAAGGACGGCCAGGATTTCGACGGCAACGTCACCTATCGGCTGACCGTGCCTGCGAACGCGCCAGTCAAGCAATACTGGTCGGCCACCGTCTACGACCGCGAGACGCACGCGCTGGTGCGCAACATGCCGAGCGCCAGCCGCGCCTCGATCAGCCCAGGCATCCAGACAAACGCGGACGGATCGGTCGATGTCTATTTCGGTCCGAAGGCGCCCGAGGGCAAGGACGCCAATTGGGTGCCGACCGACCCCGCGCGCAAATTCGAACTGCTGTTCCGGCTCTATGGGCCCGAGAAGCCGCTGTTCGACCACAGCTGGAAGCTGCCGGACGTCGAGCGCGTCGCAACGACAATTGGAGGCGCCACGAAGTAGCGAGAGCACCACGACGGCTTCGAAGCGCAGGCGCAATCTGTTCGGGTGGACGAGACGATGGGACGAACGAGACGCGACATGACGGGACATCTTCGCAAGGCCACGCTTGCAACCGCATTGGCAATGGCGAGCTTCAGCACGCAGCCGGCCCTCGCCGACGTCGGTGGCGTCAGCTTCTGGCTGCCGGGTATCTTCGGCAGCCTTGCCGCCGTACCGGTGACACCGGGCTGGGCCTAGCTGTTGGGACGGTTCTCGACCTCGAGGCTGGACGGGCTGGGTCACGTTCTCACTCTCGCCGGCGGCGCCGGAGCCGGCCGTAACCAGGCCGATCGCTCGGAGGTACTGACGGAGGCGCGTGACGCTATCACCACGCGGCCGGCACCCCATACCGCCCACAGCGACAGCGGGCCCTGTGGATAATTCGCGTGGCGGCCCTGGCGCGGGGCAGGGGGCGCATGTCGTGGTCCAGCCTGCTATATATCCGCCCGAATCGCGCCCCAGCGGGGGAGAATTGGCTACGTTTCTGGGCGATCGGCCCGAGACTTGACCGTAAGTCTTTGAAAGTAAAGGCCTAATGGGCAAACGAATAGTTCCGCCGGAAGAGCCGGCCGAAATCCACGAGGTGCGGCTGCAGGAGGCGCTGGAAGAGCGCTATCTCGCCTATGCGCTCTCGACCATCATGCACCGCGCGCTGCCGGATGCGCGCGACGGCCTGAAGCCGGTGCACCGGCGCATCCTCTACGGCATGCGCCTGCTCCGGCTCGACCCCGGCACGGCCTTCAAGAAGTCCGCCAAGATCGTCGGCGACGTGATGGGCTCGTTCCATCCGCATGGCGACCAGGCGATCTACGACGCCATGGTGCGCCTCGCGCAGGATTTCTCCTCGCGCTATCCGCTGGTCGACGGCCAGGGCAATTTCGGCAATATCGACGGCGATAACCCCGCCGCCTACCGCTACACCGAAGCGCGCATGACCGATGTCGCGCGGCTTCTGCTCGAAGGCATCGACGAGGACGGCGTCGAATTCCGCGCCAATTACGACGGCCAGTCGAAAGAGCCGGTCGTGCTGCCCGGCGGCTTCCCGAACCTGCTCGCCAACGGCGCGCAAGGCATCGCGGTCGGCATGGCGACCTCGATCCCGCCGCACAACGCCGCCGAGCTGTGCGACGCCGCGCTGCATCTGATCGAGAAGCCCGACGCCAAGTCCAAGGCGCTGATGAAATGGGTCAAGGGACCCGATTTCCCGACCGGCGGCATCTGCGTCGATTCCAAGCAGGCCATCGCCGAGGCCTACACGACCGGCCGCGGCTCGTTCCGCGTCCGCGCCAGGTGGTCGCATGAAGAGGGCGCGCGCGGCACCTGGGTCGTCGTCGTCACCGAGATTCCCTTCCTGGTGCAGAAGTCGCGGCTGATCGAGAAGGTCGCCGAGCTGCTGGACCAGAAGAAGCTGCCGCTGGTCGGCGATATCAGGGACGAGTCGGCCGAAGACGTCCGCATCGTCATCGAGCCGAAGTCGAAGAACGTCGATCCGGCGCTGATGATGGAATCGCTGTTCCGGCTGACCGAGCTCGAAAACAAGATTCCGCTGAACCTCAACGTACTGATCAAGGGCCGCATCCCCAAGGTGGTGGGGCTCGCGGAGTGCCTGCGCGAATGGCTCGACCATCTGCGCGACGTGCTGATCCGCCGCAGCAACTACCGCAAGGCGCAGATCGAGCACCGTCTGGAAGTCCTCGGCGGCTTCCTGATCGCCTATCTGAACATCGACGAGGTGATCAGGATCATCCGCACCGAGGATGAGCCGAAGCCGGCGTTGATGAAGGCGTTCAAGCTCACCGAGGTGCAGGCCGAAGCCATCCTCAACATGCGCCTGCGCAGCTTGCGCAAGCTCGAAGAGATGGAGATCCGCACCGAGGACAAGAATCTCCGCGCCGAGCTCAAGGGCATCAACGCGGTGCTCGCTTCCGAGGCCGAGCAGTGGAAGAAGGTCGGCGAGCAGGTCGGCAAGGTCCGCGACATGTTCGGGCCCAAGACGCCGCTCGGCAAGCGCCGCACCACTTTTGCCGATGCGCCCGAGCACGATCTCGCGGCGATGGAGGAGGCCCTCGTCGAGCGCGAGCCGGTGACGGTCGTCGTCTCCGACAAGGGCTGGATCCGCACCATGAAGGGTCATGTCGAGGACCTCTCGGGCCTGGCCTTCAAGCAGGACGACAAGCTCGGCATCGCGTTCTTCGCGGAGACGACGTCGAAGCTGCTGCTGTTCGCGACCAACGGCAAGTTCTTCTCGATCGACGTGGCGAAGCTTCCGGGCGGCCGCGGCCACGGCGAGCCGATCCGCCAGTTCATCGATCTCGAGCCGGAGGCCGCGCCGGTCACGCTGTTCGTCAACAAGGGCGGGCGCAAATTCCTGGTCGCCAGCCACGAAGGCCAGGGCTTCGTCGTCAACGAGGACGATTGCGTCGGCACCACCAAGAAGGGCAAGCAGGTCCTCAATGTCGACATGCCGAACGAGGCGCGCACGGTCACCGAGGTGATCGGCGACACCGTCGCGGTCATCGGCGAGAACCGCAAGATGCTGATCTTCCCGCTCGACCAGGTGCCGGAGATGGCGCGCGGCCGCGGCGTTCGCCTGCAGAAGTACAAGGACGGCGGTCTCTCCGACGTCGCTGTGTTCGAGGCCAAGGCAGGCCTGACCTGGAAGGACTCCGCGGGCCGCGAATTCTCCGCGACCATGAAGGAGCTCGCGGAGTGGCAGGGCACCCGCGCCGACGCCGGCCGCCTGCCGCCGAAGGGATTCCCGAAGTCGAACAAGTTCGGCAAGGTGATCGGATAAGGGCGGTCTCGTGTCCCGGACGCGCTGCAACGCGTAAGCGTTGCCGCGCAGAGCCGGGACCCACGCCACAGCACAGGTGTCATGCCCCGGCTTGACCGGGGCATCCAGTACGCCGCGGCGGATGTGGTGAGAGCGAGCTCTCCGATGCCGGCCTCTGGAATACTGGGTCGCCCGGTCAAGCCGGGCGACGACAGCGAGAGTGGCGCGCACACTTGTTTCCCCATCGTCATTGCGAGCCACCGGGTCCGCGCGCAGCGCGGCCCGATGACAGGCTCCGCGAAGCAATCCAGACTGCCGCCACGGAAAGACGCTGGATTGCTTCGCTGCGCTCGCAATGACGGGGTGCGAGAGCAGCACTCTCCAACTCAAAGTGTGCATTCCTCCAAACGCGTGGCAGATAGCTATGAGCGCATACGTGGGGGCACGAACATTGCTTTTTCCTGGCGAGTGCAAACGTCACGTCAAAAGGCAAAAACACACCAATGTTCAAACTGAAGGCTTTCATTCCGGCGCTGCTCGGGCTCGCGATTGTCGCAGCGCCGGTGCATGCGGCGGGCAATCTTGTCGCGGTGCTCGAGGCGGAGATCGTCACGCTCGACCCGCATTTCTCCACGGCCTATATTTCGCGCACGTTTGGCTACATGGTGTTCGACACGCTGTTCGCGAAGGACTCCAAGGGCGACGTCAAGCCGCAGATGGTGCAGGACTGGAAGGTCTCGGCGGACGGATTGACCTACAGGTTCACGCTGCGCGACGGCCTGAAGTGGCATGACGGTCAGCCGGTCACCGCAGCCGATTGCGTCGCCTCGCTGCGGCGCTGGGGCACCCGCAGCGCACTCGGCCGCCGCATCTTCGCGATCACGGCTTCGCTCGAGCCGACGGATGCGAAGACCTTCGTGCTGACGCTGAAGGAGCCGTCCGGTCTCGTCATCGACGCGCTCGGCAATCCCGTCAGCCCCGTCGCCTTCATGATGCCCGAGCGCATCGCCAAGACGCCGGGCGACCAGCGCATCACCGAGATCATCGGCTCCGGCCCGTTCGTCTACAGCAAGGCCGATCACCGCACCGGCGATCGCATGGTCCTGAAGAAGTTCGCCGACTATGTGCCGCGCCCGGAGCCCGCCGACTTCCTTGCCGGCGGCAAGCGCGTCAATGTCGACACGCTCGAGATCCGCGTCATCCCCGATGGTGCGACCGCCGCGTCCGCGCTGCAGGCCGGCGAGGTCGACTTCATGCAATATGCGCCGTTCGATCTCCTGCCTCAGCTCGAGAAGAACTCCCGCGTCAAGCTCGTCAATTTCACCGGAGGCAACATGTTCGCCGGCGCCTATCGCCTCAACGCGGCATCGAAGCCGTTCGACGATCCCGCGATCCGGCGCGTGCTGTGGAAGCTGGTCGACCAGCGCGAGGTGCTCGATGCGCTCGGCCTCGATGCCAAATACGCCGCGCCCTGCGCGACGTTCTTCACCTGCGGCACCACCTACGAGAGCAAGGCCGGCACGGACGCGGCCGAAAAGCCCTCGATCGAAGCGGCGAAGGCCGCGCTGAAGGCGACCAAATATGCCGGCGAGCCCGTCGTCGTGATGGAAGCCAACGATCTCGAAGCCCCGCGCGTCTCGGCGCAGGTGCTGGCCGAGCGGCTGAAGGCCGCCGGCTTCAACGTCGATCTCCAGGTGATGGACTGGGCAAGCGTGCTGGCACGCCGCGCCAAGAAGGAAGGCTGGAGCGTCTATGGTGTCCATGCCGGCGGTTTCGACCTCGGCTCGCCGCTCACCAACGTCATGGTCGCCTTCAACTGCGCCGACTTCACCGGCTGGCAGTGCGATCAGCGCATCACGCCGCTGATGGAGGCCTTCGCCAAGGCGCCCGCCGAGGAAGATCGCAAGAAGATCGCCGGCGAGATCCAGTCGATCATGTACGATCAGGCGCCCGCGATTCCGTGGGGCCAGTTCGCGCAGCCGGCGGCCTATCGCGCCACCTTGCGCGGTCTGATACCCTCCGCCATCCCGGTGTTCTGGAACGTTGAGAAGTAACGCGATGTACGATGTCATTGTTGTCGGTGGCGGCTCCGCCGGCGCCGCTGTTGCGGCACGGCTCTCCGAGGATCCCGCCCAGCGCGTGCTGCTGCTCGAAGCGGGCCTCGACTGGCGCGCCGATGAAGCGCCCTGGGAAGTGAGGACGCCGAACCCGATCCCGATCATCCACAAGCGCGAATATCAGGAGAAATGGCAGTGGCCGGATCTGCTGACGCGCCGCGTGGCGGGGCAGGAGCCGCGCTTCTACTGGCGCGGCAAGGGGCTCGGCGGCTCATCGATGATGAACGGCCAGATCGCCATCCGCGGCGTCGCGGATGCGTTCGACGAATGGGCCGCCAATGGCTGCACCGGCTGGTCGGCGAAAGAGGTGATGCCGCTGTTCTCGGTGATCGAGGATGATCTCGAATTCGGCGACGCCGAGGGCCATGGCCGCGGCGGGCCGTTGCCGGTCTATCGCGCGCCGCCGGAGAAGTGGGGCCCGATCGATCGGGGCTTGCGCGATGCGGCGCTGGCGAGCGGCTATCCCTGGTGCGCCGACGTCAACGGTCCCGACGGCGAGGGCGTTGCCTGCTATCCCATCAACAGCCGCGACAGCCGCCGCATCACCACCAATGAGGGATACCTCGAGCCCGCCCGCGGCCGCGCCAATCTCGAGATCCGCGGGCATACGCTGGTCGATCGCGTGATCATCAAGGACGGACGGGCAACCGGCGTTCGTGTTCGCACCGAAGGGCAGGGCACCCAGGAGATCAGCGCGCGTCAGATCGTGCTCTGCGCCGGCGCGATCCACAGCCCGGCGATCCTGCTGCGCTCGGGCATTGGACCGGCCGACGAGTTGAAGGCGATGGGGATCGCGGTCGAGCGCGATCTGCCGGTGGGTAAGCACTTCTTCGACCACCCGCTGTTCCGCGCCACGATCCAGCTTCGCGAAGACCTGCGGCCGACCGATCCGGATACGCGCCACACCAATTGCTGCGTGACCTATTCCTCGGGCCTCGCCAATGGCGGCAAGCGCGACATGATCCTGATCGCGTTCAATCACCGCGGCGTCGGCGTCCCAGGTGCCATTGGCGCCGGGCTGTTCAACGCCTATTCGCGTGGCACGCTGAAGCTGGCCTCGACCGATCCGTCGATCGATCCCGTCGTCGAGGAGAATATGCTCGCCGATCCCCGCGACATGCTGCGGATGATGGATGCAGTGAAGCGGCTCGCCGTCATCACGTCGCAGCCGGCACTTGCCGGTATCGCCGACTGGATCAGGCTGACCGACACCGATCTGACATTGCCGCAGGCAGCGAGCTTGCCGGATCACGAGCTCGACGCGCTGCTGCGCCGTGAGACCGGCGACATCCAGCATGCGGCCGGCAGTTGTCGCATGAGTGGCGTCAATGACGCCGATGGCGTGGTCAATCCGGATGGCACGGTGAAGGGCATCTCCGGCCTGCGCGTCGCCGACGCCTCGATCATGCCGTCGGATTGCCGCGCCAACACGCACTTCACGACGGTGGTGATCGGCGAGGCGATCGCGCGGATGATGATGCGGTAGAGCAACAACGACGCTGTCATGCCCCGGCTTGACCGGGGCATCCAGTACGCCGCGGCCTATCGTTTCAACAACAGACGTCTCGGAGTACTGGATCGCCCGCCTTCGCGGGCGATGACACCGAGAGTGGGGCGAGACTAGCCGTCACGCCGATACACATTTCAAACAGCGCGCAAGAGTTCGCGTTCTCGCGGCGCGTCTCGCCCGAGTTTTCACCTCTCGCGGCGCCCTCACAGAGACAAGGGCGCAGGGAAGGCCGGGCGCCGGCTGGCACCCGCGATCCGTGCGCCACAAAGAATGCACACGGGGTGGACCACAGGTTTCGCCGGATCGCCCGGCCTTCCCTGCGCGAATGGTTTTAACGGTGTCCTTCGTGCTCTCCCCGGGGAGCGATGCACTATTGCCCCCGTCGCGCTCGCGGATCGCTGATGTGAGTGTCCGGTCGGGCAGCTCACATCACCGCAAGGCTTGACGCACAGACCCCGGGCGTCAGGACCACACGACTTCTCCGTCCGCGCACGTCTTCGCAGGCATCCCCGGCGGCTGGCGTGTGCTCGCCGCCGAAGGCCATGCCAAGACGCTGTCGGCGCCGTGTCGTTCGCGCGGGCGGCGATTGCTCACGGCCGAAGCCGCCCTGCAATGCCGATCGCGCCCGACGCCGTCGCGTCCATCGCTGCCCGGCCCGCGGTTCGTGACGATCGCGATCCGCCCCTTGTCTCGGGCCAGGGTGGCTTGTGTGTACGACAAATCCGAATTTCGGTAAAGTGGAATATTTGCGTGGCCGAGGCTTGACAGGCTTGCGATCGGATTGACCGCCTGTTTTGCTCGACGAGGCTGAGCAAGAATTGGTTTGTTGGCTGTCCTAGGCCGTAGCGAACCGGGCGATTGCGATCTGGGGCTGGAATATTCGCCAAGAGGTCGATAGAGCAACCTTTATGCCCTGCAGGAGGGTT